>Ga0208303_1000066_pt1 | contig 41360 bp, 54 predicted proteins | sample CB_VirMetaG_2_FD_184537 | JGI IMG/M metagenome (GOLD analysis project Ga0208303, IMG submission 184537) | Freshwater to marine saline gradient viral communities from Chesapeake Bay - CB_1504_2 Viral MetaG (SPAdes) (version 4) | ecosystem: Environmental > Aquatic > Marine > Coastal | place: USA... | reverse complement strand
GTGTCAGAAGCGTCTAGCACTAACAGATAATCGCCACCAACAACACTAGATGAAAGGTCAACTCTGTCAGCAATAGATCTGCCATTATCTGTTAGGATTTCATCGTATAGAGTCCCATTCTCAGTTAGTTGCCATATATCAGACGTTTCATTCCAACGAATATCAACATCATTCTGACTGCCTCGATTTATGAAGACTCCAGCGTTTTCAGTAGGAGCAACCCCAGCGCCAAGGTCGCTATTCAAAGTTATTTTGTTGTCAGCAACATCCAGAGTTGCAGTATTGACAGTTGTAGTAGTCCCAGAAACTATTAAGTCTCCGGCAATGTGGACATTAGCAGAAGCGCGAACGTCATTCACATAAACATTTTTCCAATGCTTGGTTGTGCTGCCAAGATCATGGCTGGCGTCAGCATTCGGAATAATGTCGGTATCGACACTTCCGGTAAATGACAACAAGTCGCCAGAAGCATTACCAAAATCAACGCCGCCTTGGAATATAGATTGATTTTGAACAACAAGCGTAGAGAAGTTACCCTCGCCAGCAGAAACACTACCAGGAATAGCAACAGAATCGTGTAATACTGTATTGGCATACACATTTAATGTGGACAAGCCGCCATTCACCCACATCGCATTACGAGTGGCTTCATTTGAAGCAGTCCTATTGGTTCCAATAGTCTGGGTGTGGGCATTAGCAGTTAGGGTTCCGGATAAAGATACTGATCCGGCAGTCGTTCCCAAGACAAGAGTATCAGGCAAACCAACAGTCACTGTACCGTTAGTGCGACTAACACCAACTTCGTTCGCTGTTCCGGCGATAGAAAGTACAGCACCGGTCGTAGCATCTTTAAGAGCAACAGTTCCTGTAGAAACAGTAAAGTCACCAGAATCAAACTTAGCCACGCCTTTGTTGGTCGTAGAAGCATCTTCGCCAGATACTAAAATGTCACCGCTGACTGTGTGAGTTAGGTCGATGCCTTCTCCGCCAGCCATAGTGAGTGTGTGGGAATTTGCTATGAAAGTGCCGCTATCTGTTGTGACTTGCTTCAATACAGAATCTTCAAGCTCAACCGCACCGGCTGTTACGTTGAAGTCTGCGGCAGCAAAAGAAGCAACACCCTTATTAGATGTACTAGCATCTTCTGCTGAGAAAGTGATAGTATTAGCAGTTATTGCTACATTAAGTCCTTCGCCTTCATCGAAACTTAATAAGGATCCCAATCTCACGTCGATATTGGAACCTGCGCCGTTGGTTCCAATTTCAATATGATCATTTTGAATCATAGAATTTAGAATGGTATCTGCTGACACGGTGTTGTTGGCGTGTAACTTGCCATTAGAACTAATGATAACAGTGCCGTCATTAGTCAAAGCGCCGTCTATATCAGCTTCTTCTACATACAGTTTACGCCACTCATTGCTTGATGATCCCAAGTCGTATGCGCCATTAGCGACAAGATGTGACATCACTCTTGAATTTACGGTCAGCGTATCTGCACTACTGTCACCAATAGTCGCGTTTGAACCTAGAGTTGTGGTCGAAGTGATCACGAGGCTGTCGGCGGCGGCGTCGCCCAAGTTGACATCACCATTAAGGTTGACTGTGTTATTGAAAGTTGCTACGCCATTGAAGATCGATGTACCGCCAAAGGTTGCTGCTCCGGTGGTGGCCTGATTAGCAAACTTACCTTTAACTGTAATGGTGTCACCCTGAGCGTCACCCAAAGTGATGTTTCCGTTTAAGGTGGTCGCTCCATCTACGTTTAGAGTAGAGTTAAGGTCAACAGCGCCGTTAGCAGTTACAGTAGTTGCGGTCAAACCATTCAGGGAGGTTGAACCATCTACGTTTAGAGTAGAGTTAAGGTCAACAGCGCCGTTAGCAGTTACAGTAGTTGTAGTCAAACCATTTAAGGTGGTGGCGCCATCTACGTTTAGAGTAGAGTTAAGGTCAACAGCGCCGTTAGCAGTTACAGTAGTTGTAGTCAAACCATTAAGGGTTGTTGCTCCGTCTACATTTAGAGTAGAGTTAAGGTCAACAGCGCCGTTAGCAGTTACAGTAGTTACGGTCAAACCATTAAGGGTTGTTGCTCCGTCTACGTTTAATGTGGTGTCAAAATCTACAGCAGCATTCGCGTGTAGTTGCCCAAGAGTTGTTTTGCCTACAACATCGAGAGTAGAATCAAAATCTACAGCGCCTTCAACATGCAGCGCGCCTTCAAAAATAACATTACCATTAGAGTCAATGGAAGCAACAATGGTATTGGCGTTATCAGTAACGACAAGCTTGGAGTCCCCTGCGGCGTCTGAGAGCTGTAAATACAGGTCTGAATCACCAATAGTGGAATCGCCTGCCAGAAAAATCTCAACCGCGTCTCCATTGCCTGTACCGCCGGTGAATCTAAGGTGCGGAGAATCTAGAGCCTCACCGAAGCTAGTGTTCGCGCCGGATAGAATAAGATGCGCAGAGTTAGATGATAAGTCCGTGACGTCTCGAAGGGTGAAAGATTTAAATGCTGGCGTATTTGTGTTGGTATCTATGCGTAGGAATTGCCCCGCAGATCCCCCTGTCACGCGCACGCGAGAAATATCGCCGAGCGTCAATGTATCTGATCCGGATGTGGCAAATGTCACATTAGCATTGAATGTGGTATTGGCATTCACTGTAAATGTCTGGGGATCGATAATCGTATTCGAAGCAACAGTTATAGTACCGCCGGTGAGAGAAGAAGTATTCCCGCCCTTGATAGTATTTGTTCTGAATTCGGTGGCTGAGAATGTCCCTTTAATATGTCCATTTCCCACAGCAGCGCCACCGCGATTGGCGGAACCCGATCGTGAAACCGTCACAACATTATTGCTTATGATTGTAGCAATGTAGTTGGTGTTAAGTCTCCAGGAGTTGAAGCTATTATTCAGTTCGGTGTTCGAAACATTAACTGTCATTTGAATTCTCTATTCTCTTAAAGGGTTGTGTTACTTATATTACTTATTTATTAGAATTGTAAGCATGGTTTTTATGTCACTCATATCATTTTTGAGGGAATTTATCTCAGATTGCATTGATTTTGTTTTTTTGTTCGCAGCCTTCATCGCTTCGTGTTTGCGATTAGCCTGCTCATCAACAAAAAACACCACCCTCGAGTTAGGATCTTTCCTCAACTCGGGGTGATTTTCTACGCGCAGCAATTTCATGTTAAACCGGAGCTATAGGTGATTTAGACCCACTCACCTGCAAATTAGATATTTGTGGCGAATAATTGACTCCCTTCCCTTCAGGTCTAGTGAACACAATTTTTAACTGATATTCGTCAATTCCGTGGTGTATCGAACCGTCGCCAGAACGGTATGCAATCACGCCGTTATTTGACGAATCTTCACGAAGTATGTTTGACAATCCTAAGAAATTATCACCGTTAGTGTTAGCAGAGACCTGATAGCTTAAAAGTTTAACATCATTCTGATTGCCTAATATCGACCTATCGTTTTCGCCCAGAAATGGAGTCATCTGAGTGTAGTTCTTATCAACAAGCGGTTCTGAGTCGTTGTCGTTTTTGGATCTGACATAAATGTCGACACCACTTTCTTTTGGGAAATATGCTTCAACAGCAACATGCAACCTTTCTGTTGGCAATCCTGTGCCGCCAGGTGTGGCCCTGAGAACCCTTGAGACGTATCTTGCTTCAGCGCCGCCGGCAGGGAATGTCTCGTTCACGCCATTTGAACTGATGCGCTCGCGTCCTGCCTGTAAGGATAAATCCGAAATATCAATCGACGGAGATGTCACAGAAACATCTGTATGCATAACGCCGCGAATCAATAAGGACTTACTGGCGCTGTTCGACTTGCTATAAATTCTCTTTTGATCTTGTCCAAAAATGATTTGCGAGCCGCCAGTGACGCTTGTCCAGTCAGAATCGATAGAACCGCCAATTGACGTTGCTTTATATTGCCAAGTGAGGGATGTTCCTTGCGGGACAGAAGAACTAGAGGACAGATCAACAGTGTCAATTTTTGGGTTTACAATTCCATCGATATAAGCAACCGAGCCAAACTCCTGGCCGCGAACATATGTATTAGCGGCGAATGTTCCGCTGGAATTTTTGATGCGGAGGCGACCAAAGTCGGTATTGACGAACGATATCGCACCATTAGCAGCCGACGCAGCAGAGAAAGCAGCCGTGTTTCCTATCCATGATCCCTGACTTGCACCAGCACCAAAGAAAAGATTGTTGGTATTTGCTGATGCGGTAGTTGGAAAATCCTTAAACGCGTCGATCGATATTACAACCTGCCCAGCAGATTCGCTGACAATATCCCTTACGGTGCCAGATGCAAACCCAGCCTGCGAAAATGCGCCGCCAAGTTCCGCAACTTCTGAGTTTATCACATCGCCAACCAAAATAGTTTGGTTGTTTGCTACGGTCATGGTACACTCACCGCGGACGATCTCATCCATCTGGAATCCGCTACTGCTAGTCGGGGTTCCTTCAGGCCATATGCCAGAAACATTCAAGAAGTCAAGATCCGCATTCTCAAACTGGAACGTGGACTCAACATCACCAAGTTCCGTTTTTGTTGAGAAAGATCTGGCATTAATCACGCATGCCAAATATTCGTCAGCGAGAGCAGACCATCCAGCCTGTGATGTTGATCTGCCATATAATGTTCTCCAAGACTGTGGAATCACTGGGAGTTTACTCGAACCTATTAAATTGACACCCTTATTAGCAGTGTACAGCTCAAAGTCTGTACCGTCTTCATTAGGAATTACTGTCAATGCATATAGAGTTCCCTCTTTGAGAGATACGTCTTTTGAGAATGCGAACTTGGTTTTTGACACGGTGGAGATATTGGCTTGTGTAACCGGCGCACTCTGACCGAGCAACTGTGTAGTCGGAACTCCATTTTGTGTCGCCCTAATCTGCACAATAATCGAAGCGTTTGCATTATTGGGTTTTTTGCTGAAATATAAATCAACACTGTGGATTTGCGAATCTTGATTATTTTTATCAGGAATGACAAAGGTCTGCGACAAGTGGTCAGGAAGCTCTTGCAATACTTCTGTGCTTGTAATTACTGTTTGTGAAGTATCAGACTCCAACTCAGTTAAAGAAATTTGTGAAGACTGTACTGCAGAGTCTTTATAGGTAAAATCATTCTTATTTGGCGCAGCATAGTAATATTGCCCGCATCGAGTTGTAGCGCCGTCTTTGCCTGAACTTATTCCGCCGCCATATGGTGGCGCCACATCACTAATTTCTACAAGATGCTTATACCCTTTGAATTTCAAATTAGCATTATTCGGTATAATGTACCAGAACGTGAGATTGCCAGAGGCGTCAGTGACAAGCGGATTCCCTTTGCTGCTGGAATCGCCAGAGGCGGAGGAGAAACAATATGCCGAAATGTCTCTTCCATCAAACCTACACCAAACGCGAGTTAGCGGCTTCAGGCCTGCACATTTGACTGCCCGCTTGACGTGCTGCTCGAGTACATAATTATTTGTACCGTCTTTGAATGCGGCGACGTCAGAGAATTCTGCAAGGCCCGTGTAGTCTTTACCAGCATCCGCATACTGTTTGAGAAGGGCTGCTGTAGTTGTAGCTGATGCTGGCATTAGGTAATCCTATTAATCTATTTTGTTTATTATTTATTATGAACCACAAAGCCGTTCACAATGAAAGTGTCGTCGCGATCAACATCCAAGTTGAATACATGCCCAGTCTCTTGTCTCTGGGAGAAGTCATTCAAAGTCTCGGTATAAGTGCCTAATATCTTGTCATATTTGACCATTTGATCATTAAAGGCCAGCTGTCCAACAATTTCCAAATCGGGGTGGAGGATTCGCGTCTTCTCGGCATTGAAAGACTTCCATCCATCAATTGTCAGCATTGGGTGCGTGTCAGTCAGTTCTAGAGAATCATTGATTGTATATATTGTTCTGGCCTCGACTGGGTGGTGGTGTAGAGCGACTACTGTATTAAACTCTCCAGACATACCCAGAACAACGTCGCCAATCACAACAGATTCAATAGCTTTAAAAGAACCGTCGCCCATATATACTAATGTCCCCGCAACGAAACAACCTCCGTAGATGACTTGGCCGCTGGCCGCATAGCTGCCGTTATAAGAAATTCCGGCGCTGCTTGTAGTTGTTCCCGAATCCGTAATGTCTACCGACGCTTGAGCCGGAGCCGATGGCTGTGCTAATGAACACGACGGATGAGACAATCTCATAGTTCCGTTATAAAGTTTGGCTGGAGTTGCTGTATTCACAGTGACCGGAAGGCGAGAAGTAATGTCTGTTTGTCCAATTAAAACAACAGGCGAAGACTCGACAACTGTCACAACATCGTCAGCAACAGTTGTATTCACGCCGCCAGAGGACAAGCTGAGTTCAATATTCTGAAGAGTTGGGATTGCTCGTAAAGGCTGAGCGGCGAAACTTAGATCCGAACTACGCATACTGTTTACAAACTCACCAGTTGGCGGTGGATCGATAATGATAGAATCTACCGGTGGCTCAGGTGCCGTAACTGGATCTGATGGACGGAGCATACCCTTTTTCAACGCCGCAATCTCAGCAGTATTGAGAACAATCATGTAATGGTGCTTTTTCACTTCGTGCTCAAGGACTCTAAGTTCCTTCATAGTGAATCGTTTATTGTCCACTTCATTGACCATGACCTCGGATTCTGGACGCAAGTAGTATAGCGCCGCGTCCGGAGAAAGTGATGGGTATGGTGGAACAAAGACGTTAGCCAATACCATAGTGTCTTTAGGCTTGGTTGGAACCTGGGGGAACTGGTCTGGTGTTCCAGAAACAACATTAATAACACCAGTAGAAGTCAAAACCACTCTATCGAATCTTGGTAGGTATGATTGGACATCGGCCTGAAAGTTTTGGTCTGGAGTGGGAAAGTACGACCCGTCGGAATCAACGTCAAACGTCGAACCCTGAGCAGGGTTTGTCGGAGCTGCTGCGGCTGTCCCAGTACTGCTCGGTGTCGCAGTAGAAGAACGAATCGGCCTAAAGTCAACACTGTCGCGAAGGTCGATTATCTCGCCAGAAGCAGAAAGATATTTTGGAATTTCTTGAGTTGTGATTGTTGTATTCGCCAACGGATTGGCATCATTAACTGGATATGAATCCACGCTCAAGAACCCAATACCGGCAGAACGGTCTCTGCCAAAATAGTCGAATTTTACCAATAACCCTGCATCAGTTGTATTCAGTGTACTTGTCGAACGCTTTATCAATCGCGCGGTATCATACATCGAATCTCTCTGACCGTTCTCGATATAAAACTCAGATGTGACGTTCGTATCAGAAGTGGACACAGTAGTATTGCCACCAGAATAAACAGCAAGAAGTCTGAATGCGTCAGAAACACCAAGCGGCCAAGGGCCAACATTACTGGAAGTGTGGCTTCCTGTATCAATATGGACGAATTTATTTTTATTTACAGTCTTATTGGCCTGAACCGCTGAGGTTCGCAAAACATCAAAATATACCGATGCGGCGAACGTAGAAGCCAAATTGGCAGTTTCTAGGTCAATACTATGGGCCGAGCCAGTTGACGTAATTGTGCCATTAGCCTGAGTGTCGAATATGTGACCGATGGGGAATACTTTAGCGTGCCCAGTAGCAGAAACTGTCGCGCTACCTGAAACAGTCATTGTCGTATCGCCGGCAATATTGGTAATTCTCTGTTTAGTCTCACCAGTTAGTTGAATGAAATCGCCAACATTATATTGAGAAGTGAAAGTCGCTCCTGCTGATCCGGTGACCGTGCTGCCAGATTGCGAAGCTTGTCCAGTCATAGGATTCGTAGACACTTCACTTCGGGCAACAATTATAATATTCCGCTCATCCACAGAAGACAGCGGGGAGCCTGTATCATTATTTGTTTCAGTTCCACCCGTATGCGCAGTGTTAGCAGAAACAGTAGCTGTGCCTGCGGTTGTGAACGATACGGTCTTTTCGGTTCTGAATACATATTGTGTATTGGTGTTGTCAGTGGCATCGGCAAGCTTTCTGGTGCCTGAACTTTGTATTGGCATCACCAATTTATTTAATGCTGTATCTTGTAGTCTAGCTTTGCCATCAGTCTCGAGGACAATGTCAGCGTAAGAATGGGGGCCAGAAACATTAGCAACATACAACGACAAAGAATTTGAAAATGCATTTCCTGCGGTCATCTTGATGTCAAAAAGATATATTCTAAACTTGCCTGATGGTGTTCCAGAAGTGCCTTCATGGTGCTGGAACCCTCGAACCTTAGCAGTTCCTACCTTAGCACCTAATGCACTTCCAGCATTGACATAATCATTAGTGATTGCTTGTTGCGCTGTGTCATAAATGTCGACTTCTCGGAACCCTTGAAAATCCCACGTACCGACAACTTCATTACAAATAGCATAGTTACCAAATGCTTGGCCGACTACTACGTCTTTCTGGACAAGATATGTTATGGCTTTGTCGATGTCTTGGCGATACAACCCGCTGAGCTCAGTTCTATAACCACTGACATAACCAATCGAAGGATTCACTTCGATCACTAATTTATTGAGGTCGCCGCTTTCTGCCGCCGAGTACACACCACCATTAACTTCTGTCTTTAAATGCTCTTCGACATTGACCTTGAATGGGCGAATGGCATAGTCACCAGATTCTTCTCTAGTTCTAGTCGCCAGTTCGTCTGCCAGATTTCCGCGAGAGGGATCGAGATATTCACGAATGACTCGACCAGACTGTATATCAGCAAGCGGCACGAATCCAATATTATTAGCAGAAGTTGCATCTCGGGTCTTGAGGACTGGAGAAAGTTTAAGTCTTGAAGCTCCAGGTGCAGAGAAATTTGTCGCGCCAGAAGCATTATCCAATAACGATGAATCTTGATTCGAGTCAATTATGGATTCTTCAGTCTCTAGACCAACACGAACGGTCGGATCTACGGAATATTTGCTAACAACACCAGCCTGTTGTGACACCCTGACGAAGTGACCTTTGTGGTACACAACTCCGGCAGCCAAAGAACCGCCAATGCCAGTTCCTGTGGATCCAGTTACGATAGTGTTAGCTGCTACGATGAATTCGCTATTTGCTGAGTTGCGAAATATCAACGTCTCGTTATCAGAAAAAGCCTTAGTGGTGTTGTTTGCGCCAGAGTTTGTATACGAAACAAAAACGCTTAGATAGTTTGGAGCATTACCTTCAGAACCTTCCGAAGCGGCAAGCAACTTAGCAGTGACACCTGTGGTTTCGCCAGTAATAGTACTGTTGGCGATTAATGCATTAGAATAAAAGTCATTAAGGAGCAGGACTCTATTGTTGGCGTCTTTATCACGCAACTTAACATACTGCCACTTGGGAAGCTCTAAATCACAACCGGATACAACAGTTCCGTCTGTGAGAACAGTAGAGCCAAGACGCGAAACTTGATTCTGTAGGATAGTTTGAAGCTGTGTTAACTCTCTCGCCTGTACAGCATATCCTGGTCTGAATAGCACTCGATGAAAGTTCTTGTCTTCATTGAAGTCGTCAAAAAAAGGACTTTGATTGAGGTTCGTTTCGATTGTCATTTATAATACCTTTAAAAATCTAGGATGATTTTAATATCTTCTATTTGTTCTGGAGTTCGATCCACAGCTCTGATGTTCTCAGTATACAGTATCTCGCCGGAAAATGTATTAGCCTCTGGGCCTTGTATCGATTCGATAGTAGCAACAGGCGTTTCGCTGGTGCTGTTGAGGACAATGTCATCCTTAGTGAATGCGACGTGATTACTATAACTTTGTACACTATTTAGGTACATTGTATAGAAGGAAGAATCACTTTGAGTCTCATCTTCGCGAATATAAACTATGTGAGCATTCGCGCCTTGTACAGCATTTTGCAGGGATTCATTTTTTCGTTGGATTGCCCCAAGCGTGGTCACAAATTCTAATGTCCCAAGCTCAGCAGCTAAACGATTTCTTTCGTTTGTGATGGTGTCCCCAGCCGACAGAGGATTAATTGGGGTGGCGCCGTCCATACTTGTATAGGATAATGTTGCTCGAGAAGTCATTCGCAGCGTGGAAGGGCTGTTAGATGTATTAGCTATGGACTCAACCGCAATGTGCGTGTTATTGGCATCAACCTTTAGAACTGGATCTTTCAAAATGCTAAGAGTCCTGAATGCGGTATTTGATGGGATGTAACCAGCGCCGGTGGAAGAAACACCTTCACTACCGTTAAATTGGACGTTCAGCATAATCTTATCTGCTGCGAGTTCGCGAACCGGATTTGATCCATGACCGCCAACAGGAGAAATAACCGCATTAGCGGTGGCCCCGACGCCATGAATACCGTTTGCGCTAATAAGAACCTTCGCTCTCGTATACTGAGAACCGACATTTATCACTGCAACATTAGCAATAGAACCAGTTGAAGCATTAACACGACTATACGCTTGTGCGCTGGAACCATCGCCAATAATAGTCACAGTTGGTGAGATTATAATTCTTGAATCAGTATTCGGTGTAGTTGTGAATGCAGCATTCACAGTCATTGTTCTGGTCGATCCAGACCACTGAGTGATCCGACGTAATTGACCAACACCCGTTCCGGAAGAAATGTAAACACTGGATCCATTATAGAACCCTTGAATCGGGGAAGCGCCGTTATCTCCAGCGGTAGAAACTTTAATAGAAAGTCTACCACCGACCTCAACAACTCCATTAGCAACTTGATGATACCCAGAACCGAGGTTTACGGTTTCTACAATTTCAATAGCTCCGTTCACTGCGGCATTTTGGACTGCCTGTTGGCGCGTCTGTTCGGGGGAGGTGTCGGGTGTCGCTATATTCTTCACCGGCATATGTACTGATGTTAAAAACTTATCAGCCTCACCGAGAGAAATAGTGTATAGATATTTCCAAGTGAAACCATCAGATGTAGTAAATGGCAGTGTTGAGAACCCTGTCGGCTTCACCGACGAAGCGGAGCCTTTATTATTATACAGACACTTATACACATTATATTGATCTGTCAAGACATAGTATCTGCGCTCGTACATATCCTCGTCAGTATCTCTGTACATAGAATAAGTGGTGCCTGCTGCCCAATTATATCTAGGGACAACATGCGAAACACTTCCAGTATCAATTTTCTTGGCACCGATAAACTTTCTGTGCTGCTCGTATTGCAGATTCTGCTCATTGTCGACAACAAAATCTGGAATAGGTTCTTCAGCCCATTCCTGACTATTACCCAAAACTGCATATAATATTACAGAGTTTTTGTTTGCCGATCCGTCAGTTGCATTCAGCGCTTTAACAAAAGCTTCTGCATTATTGATGGATAGATCTTTGGTCGCGTATCTGTAATTCATTAGGAAATTGTTCCTGTCGTGTAATAAACATTCGCCGAGGCCAATCCGCCGGCAGCCCACTGTATTTTTGTATTCGCAAGAGTGTCATTCGTCACTATATTTAGCGGTATTTTGTAGTAGGTTTTCGGAGATATTTCAATTATTATCGTGCCGTTATTGGCGTAGTTACTTAGGAATGTGGTGCTAGAACCGACGATATTGAATGTCGTGTTGCTCATAGCTACAGTACCCGAACCTTGAAGGCGCGTGCTGTTGTTTGCAGATGAAACGATGTCTACAGAAACATTCGAGTGTGATTGGTACTTGCCAAACAATCTCTGACCTGCAGGGTGTACAAGTTTAAGAGCAATATCCTTATATCGAGCAAGTGCCAGAGGTGCAACTACCTGATATGCAAATTCTTGGTAAAAATTGCTATCCTGTATATATCCGCGCTTTGTCGATACATGACTTCTTGATGAAGAATAATATCCTTCCGAGTTAGCAACATTGTCAAGAGTCAATCTAACCACAGCTTGTGTTGCGTCCGGATGATCGGTTTCTTCAACACGAACCAGCTCGCCCTGTTTATGAGAATATCCAGAATCAATAACGCGCAAAGATGTTATGGTTCCGTTGGCGCCGACGCTTGGTACAATTTGAGCATTATTTCCAACAATACCCTCGTCAACCACTTTAACAATCTTAGCAGTTCCTTGACTTGAAGTCGCTCTGGTGTCAATCTCGCCAGGAATTGTGGATGTTTCGTATTTAAGAATTGTCACGGTTTGGTTATTAGCGAAGGTGATATTACCTGGAGATCTTTGTAGGAACGGTTGCCAGACTCGAACGGTGGTCTGGTATGACCCGTTCGCCAACACTACTGTTGTTGGGGTTTGGTTCGGGCCAGCGCCAGCTTTAATATCGCCGCTCGCAGATGTAGATGGTTGGATCAAGCCGTCATTTGTGTCCAAACCGGTCACTTGACTATTGGCAGTTCCCCAGTTTATGTCGTCAGTTTCTAATGTTATGTACTGTTCACCAATACCCAGAAAAGAAATATTTGGTTCGACCACACGAACAGTCGGAGCAACAGTAAACCCATCACCACCAACTTTGTTTGATAAGTTCTGGATTGATCCGAATGTAGCAACTTTAAATACCAACGAGTCGCTCAATTTAGTGTATCGATTTTCAATGGCCGTATTTGATGAAGTAGATGCTACGTTGGCGATTACAGTTGCGGAACCCACCTTGCGAACGCCGTCCAACTCTATGAATGATGAAATTGGGCCGGTGTGGAATTGTGCTGAGTTGTTTGCAGTGTTATTCGCAGTCACCTTGTATGTAGTCAAGTCGCGCCAGACGCCGCCCTTGCCGTATGCCTCGGAAGATAATGCTGGGTTGAATGGATCTGACACCACTAGGTTTAAATTGTCCGAAACACTCACAACTCTTCGGCTAGACTGGCTTCCGGATTTGATAACATCGCCAATTGCGAAGTCTGTCAAAAAAGTAGTTCCGATCCCAGTAACTGTGTTCGACGACGAGCTTACCGTACCAGAAAGGATTGTGTTTGCTGTTGGATCGTATTCATAACCAAAGGGTATGTTAGAAATTATCTTTTTAACAACAGCAAACGTATGTGCCGGTTCGTTCACTTTAATCGCATCAGCTGTGTTAGCCACGTGTGGGGATATTGAGACAAGCTCATCACCCTCATTAATCACAACAGCAGAATCTCGTCCCAACTGGAGGTTATGTCCGCCAATAGTATTGCTCTGGAATGATGTGACAGTTCCGATAGTCGCACCGGTGGATGTGCCAATTTTTATAGATTCAGCCGCAGAGAAGTTGCGATATGTGTCGACCTGATACCAAGAATTTCCTGCAGTAGAGTCGACGATTCCCAACACAATAGCATTGGCTGAAGACGTAACACCGAATAGCGAGTCACCAACGATAATACCAGAACTATTTGCTATCTGTATAATTGCGTTGGCATTATCTCGATAGTGTTCGCTGCCGACAACTTCATCTTGTTCAGGAAACCCGAAAGTCGCGGCACCAATAATCGTGTTCGCGAAGGTGTCCATTATTCCAGTGCTTGAATTTGGATAAGTGACCAGAGGCGCGAGGTCGCCATATACATTGTTACTTGCAATTAAATTAGTGTTTAATGATATGGCAAATGTATCGCCGATGTCTGTCTGTTCTATGGTGAAGCTTGCAGGGGACTGTCCGTCGCCCCCTTCAATGAATATTAATGACTCTCCTTGATCCGCGCCACCGATAGAAGACGTGTACCCAGAGCCGCCATCGGCGATGGAAAATGTGAGAGATCCGCCGAGGTCGATGGTGTCTGTTACAACAACCTTAGCGAATTCGCCAACATCATCTGATATCACATCAAGAACGTCTCCCTTGGAATACTCTCCGCCAGGAGATATAATCTCAACCCGCGCAATTCCAGCTTCGATAATTGGCGCGTGACCAGTTCCTGTGACAGCCTCGGACAAAATGCGAACTGGCTCCAAATGGCCAAACGAACCCTTAACGTTTGAGACGATAATCTGCATCACATCTCTGTTGCGAATAACTCTTCCAACAATATCCTCAACCAATGCTTCAGCACCAGTCTCCTGACCTTGAATAGTTCTTCCTATAAACTTATAATTGTTGATGTCATAAGACGTCACGAGATATCTGTCTAAATTCCAATCTCCGTCAGACACTTTGAGCATTTGATCTGCAGGATAGTAAACCTCAACATCTTCATTATAAATTGTCCTAAATAGCAACTTGTATGAAGAAAGAGAACCGCGAGTGACATTATAATATTTTACATACTTAGCGAGAAGTCTCTTATCTGCCGCAACCTCATTCGGTATCGACGGCAACAGCGTATCTTGGAAATATTTAAGATACTCGTCCATTGTTGTGCTTATGTCGCGACTATCTTCAAGATTTTGAATGGCGTCGGTAAGCTTTCCGTTTTGCTCGAGGTACTCGTAATATGCCTCAATAAAAGCAAGAAAGTTCTCGCCATCTTCTTTATAGAATGCTGGAAACTGATTCTTTACAATCGCGGATAGTTTTGATTTTATCATTAAGTCTGCTCACCGACGATGTTGATAATAGCATCGGCTGAATCCATGAGTAAGATCTGCTCGCGCACGGGAATGACATCCAAATTCTTAGGGGATGCGGTGACCAACAGCTCCAGATCAGAATATGCTGATGGCAAAAAGTTCTCAATAGTGATAGCGCCGGAAGTGTAGTCAACGATGCCAGCGGCAGTGACAATATTCACGCGCTGCTTTTGATCGTTATATCGGAATATGTCCATCTTGCCGAGGCCATCGTCGCCAAAGAATGCGGAGAATCCAGAGTATGTGAATTGCGAAGAAATAACAGTAGCGGGTCTAATCTCGTTATTGAATTCAACTCGCACAAGTTCGGCGATGTTCACATTAGGAACAATTCTTTTTTGCAGCTTTATTGAAGCGTCTGTATTTAAAATATTCCCGCCAGAAGTGTCGTCTAGAGTACGAAGAAATCTGGAAAATCTCAACTTATTTCCAAACCTTCCCAGATTAGATTCGGAAAATACTGATATTGCGTTTCTGACATTAGATTCGACAGCATTGTCGTTCAAAGAAGACCTTGTCTTATTGTAGTATGATGTCAGGGTTGGTATGATGTAAGTGTAGTCAGCATCAATAACAACCGGATCGACCGCCAGAGGCGTCCTATCAGAGATAGAAGATTTGATCAATTGCTTTCTGTTCGTCGTGGCAAACTTTTCGCCAAACGGTTTAACCGCTATAAAGACCTTGCCGAACACAGCAGGGGTGGCTTGCTCGCCACCAAATGCAATAATTGATTCCAAGTCAGGATTCTCTGAAAGAATGATTCTCTCATAATCAGTTGCGATTATTGCACGGTTTTGCGTTTGGTAATTTCTTGGAGCTTGAAACTTGATCGATTCTATTGTTTCTTGGGGTCGCCCACCAAGAGATGGTGATGGAACAGAACTGATCACAGCAGAAGAATAGCTATATCCAACATCCAAGCTATCAACGCTGAATGTATCCGCACCATTAGTCGCTTCGCCACTATTCACAAGGTAATCTACCTTGACAATATTGCCAGCCTTTAACGACCTACCTAAAGAACCGGAACCAAATATAACTTCATACTTCTTATCTGCAGTTTCCTCAACAAAGAATATTGGCGTTGTTGAAAACACTTGAGTTATATTAGATGCGCGACTGAACTCAGTCGTTGTGCTATCGCTAGAAGACTCTTGTACATTGACCACAATACTTGTAGTGTCCACTCCCTCATTCGGCAATATATATCGAACGGGGTTTGATGCGCTGGCAGTCCAAGCGTGTGACAGTGGCTCGCCTTCTCTAATTGAAATTGTGGAAGTAAATACACCAGGAGAAGATGCAACAATCTTTTCAGCAGAGGGGGTGACATATGTGTACGTTATATCATCAACAGTTGTGGTGAATTTGCTATTCTTAGGCACAGTGATTTGAGTTGCAGTCGGGTCTATGCCATTAATAGACAACACCACTTCTGCCGTTGCCCCTATGGACGAAACCGGAACATAACCCAACTCCTTAGCTCGGGAAACGACAGAGTCTCTTTGCTGCGCCGTGTCTAAGAACATCTCATTTCCGACCATGTTCAGATAATATGCATTGTAGTGCGTATTATATGCCAGGACATCAAGAAGAACAGACATGGTCGAACCCTCAAACCCATAGTCTTTAAATTGTTCTTGGCTGCTCAAATATGTCTTTAGATTTCCGCGTATTTCTTCGAAATCCAACTCGGACACTTGTAGGTATGTATTTGCTGACATTATCTGACTCTTTCTAGTATGACGTCTAGGACGACTGGGTCGGGATCGTTTATTATCATAAATGCTACGGAAATTACGAGAGCGTGCTCGTCAGTCCTTTCTTCGACCATCACCGCTATAACATCCGCTCTAGGTTCATAGTTAGAGATGACCTCTCGGATAGCTCGTTCCATTTGCTGCTTGACTGCTGGAGAAAAAAGCTCAAATAAATAGTACCGAATGCTACATCCAATATTTGATTTAAATGGTCTCTCATAGTAGTCTGTTAGGATTAAAGACTTGACGGACTGGCGAACAGATTCCCTGTTTGTCTTGCGCGTCACAACACGTGTGATTGGGTGGGCAAAGAACCCCAAATCCAAGTCACTAAAGATCTCTTTCTTTTTTGTCTTTCCGGCCATAATCCTCTACTTCGTTTTATGCGTTTTTAGAATCTTGTATATCTTTGCGTCTGTCTTTACAGAGCTTGCTTATTTCAGCCAAAGCCTTTCTTGCTCTTGTTCCGGCGGCAGCATTACCAGATTCGAACTTTGTGTTCTCTCTGGTGTATGTTTCAAATAAATTTGTTAAATTATCGTGATTATTCATAAATAAACCTTTACTTTTTCCAATAATGTAGTATAATAGACTATGTCGCCCTTAAAGTATAATAAGTGTTCAATCATACTTGCTATCTATTTATACGAGTTGTTTAGAATGTTTCAACTGTTATTATGTCACCAGTACTTGTTTGCTCAGTGAACACCACAGTATTCCCAGTCGTAGCATTGAAGTCTGTATTAGCCACCAAACGAATCCCATTCAAATACGTTGCAGTAGACCCAACCGTGTAACTCAAAACCGTACCAAAGTTGTCTTCGCCTGAAAAAGATGTAGCATTATTTTCTGATGTATATGTGAATGTTCTATAGACAGAAGATGATCCTGAATTGGCAGAAACTCCTGAGATACCGGATGTGTTGAGCCTCACCTTTTCAATGTTATTTAGCTTGAATACTAACTCATCAGATTCGTTGACAATTACCCAATTGCCGAAAACCAACTTACCTTCCAATGCTCCGGAGGAAGTATCGGCGGCAATTTCCATGCCACCAATTTTAAGCGTAAACTCCGATTCGTCAAGAAACTTAGACATTCATAATCACCTATTGCGGCTTGCTGGTAGTACCAGCGCCGAGTCCTGGAGTATCTTTGTGTGTATGACCCTTTCCGGATATTCCTGCGGAGATATGGTCAACTGATGCGGTCGATTTTCCAGTTATGCTCAAGTCGCCGGTCAAGTTTATATTACCAGTCCAATTTGTAGTCGGTGTATCCACTGTAGTTGTTCCTGCGGTAGTGATGTTTGCATCGCCGTCCACATATATAGTGACATTTCCCTTGATGTGAATTTTATCATCACCAGCAACAATTGAGTAATTGTCTTTAACAACTCTGGTTACTTTTGTCCCATCTGGGTGGACTTCATATTGAGTGCCACTTTTGTGGAATTCTTTGATTCTTTCCGCGTTGGGGGTGTCATCGAATTCGGTGTAGTGGCCAGACTCTGTTGCCCTGACATGGTTGTATGGATACTTAGCGGCATAGGGAGTGTTCGGGGCGTTGATCTTACCTCCGTCTTCTACTGGAGGAACATAGTCTCCACGAGCCAATTCATTCACATCTGATTTATCGATGTACTTTGGATAGACGCCGTTTGGATCGTTGAAGCCGAGAGCAGTATCCGACAGAGATTTAGGGGCGCCAGCTAAAGTTCCTATGATGGCAGGTTCTTGTGCCCTATCACCATCTATAAAGAACCCGATAACCCATGTTCCCTCAACCATACCAGTCGGCGAAGTTCCAACCCCACTTATGGAAGCTGAGTCGACGCTATTGAGTGGAGTTGCCCAAGGTAGAGATTCTGTAGGGATTTGATCTTTGTTGTCTGTGTGATAACCAAACGTGCGAACTCGCACCCGCCCGAGCTGGGCAGGATCGTTTCTATCTTCAACAACTCCAATAAACCAAGTGAAGTCATCTCTTCCTATATATTGCCTCATGTATTGCCCTGAGATTATAGCTTATTTTTTAGCGCGAGATTTCTTTTTCTTTTTGGGAGCTTTCTCTACCAGTACATTATGGTCGTGGTCGTGACTTGGCTCTTTTATTTCCTGAAGAAACACTGGCGCGGAAGGTTCAACGACTTCTGATAGGAAAGTCTTTTCTCGGTGTGATCCTGGTAATGGCATATTATGTACTCCTATTTATTTAAAGTCTTGTGCCCGTATCTTTAGCACATTCTAACAAAGTTGTGAATGAGTCAGTACCGTCAAGCATCTTATGTCTAAGTTTTGTGATAAGGTACTTTCCACTAAGGTATTTATCTTCTTCACCGGACTGGTCATTTGAGGTTGCTGCCACTGGTATGCTCAGGTAGATGACATCTCCTGCGTCCAATTCGCTGTCTCCAGGAATTGCAGCCTCGACGATGGTGTTGAAAATGTGAGCTTGGTATGAATCGCTTTGCGCGGCAACTTCACCATGCCTCTTTGGTGTCGGGAGCTCACTAGAGAACAACGGATCTGTGTCATGACCGCTCCTAGAAGTCAACATCCTCACAACAGGTTCGGTCGAAAGTTCCCCAGCAATCTTATACGGCTGGAGTTTGGTGAATTTCGGGGCATATTGGTTGTAGTCAAATATGACTTCGCGCTTTGTCTTTCGGTGAATATCGATGTGGATAGTTTTTGACCTGTACAATCCAGACTCAACGTTATCCAAAAAGTTGCTTTGTTTAATGACGTCGAAAGATATTAGCTTGGTTCTGTCAAAATTCTCGTCTTGCGACGTGCCTTTGCCTTCGTTGACATTCGACGGGAGGTATGTGTAGGTTTCTTTAACTTCTTGTTTCACAAGATTGCTCACGTTCTTGAAGTTGAAACCTTTACTGTTCTCATAGAATGTGAATAGCGGTATGTGGTCGTCGGAGTCGGCCTCTCCTGAAAGGAAGTCGATAGTGTCGTCAACTGACAAATTCGGAATTATATATTTCTGGAGTCCGATGGTTTGATCAATGGAAACTTCTTTTATTTGCCGAAAGCCGACAGTTGATCTGTAATTATAATGCAATGACTTGATGTCTTCATTATATACGAACTCGCCAACAATACTCTCCACCATTTTAGAAATTAAATTTCCACCAGAGCCTCCATATGCTCTACAAATCTTATTGGAAATTGCCGGATATGCCTCAACACTGACGCCAGATAGGAAATATGCTTCACTGCGCTCCTCAATACGTTTTCTGTCTGTCAGCTCATATAGAGAAAAGAAGTGATTTTTCCAAGGTAGTGAATCGTCATTTGATTTGTATGAGGCGACAAGAATCTCTCCACCAGAAAATCCACCAATAACTCCATTATCTTTATCGCCTCTGATTGTGTTGATCAGACCAACGGAGTCGTTGAGTACCAAGTCGCACTGGATGTAGTGCTCGAATATGTCCTGATACACGCTGAAGTCGACGACCAGCGATTGTAGATCGATGATCTGACCACTCGCGGTAATGAGAGTGAACTTCCGTACGTCAATATCGCCAGGACTTCTGTACCCTGAAATACCCTCACCAGACATTAAACACCATTCCTCAATACGTCTTCCACTTCATCGCGGACTTTACTCAGGTATCTTTTATCAAGTAATTTGATAGACCTTTTAGATTCGTTTCTTTCCAATTCATAATCATATTTATCAACAGCAGCTTTTTGATAGTCGACGTGCGTGCTATTATAAGTCGTCTCGTCAACAACAACAAACCTTTCTTCGACGACTGTTCCGTCATATAATACGGTAGAGCGCGCTGGCACTTTCTGGCCGTTTTCGATACGTCCTAAAAATATTCTGTATTCTTCGACTTGAGCTTTCGCGGCAGAGATTGTGCCATACTTTCCCGAGATGTAGGATTCAAAATCGTTTGACGTTAGTGGCCAATCAAAATGGACATCTTCAATATCATTGAAGTGCAGGACTAACCAAGCATAGTTGGCGTTTCCGTAATACTTCTCGGCAATTGTGTCTGGGCGGTCGCCATCCTGAATGTCATATTCATAATATACATCGGCTCTGTTGGCTACTGATGATTGCACCTTGAACCTTCGGAGGAGGTTGGTCAGCTGGACAGTCTGTCCGTTATTAGTCAGGTCGTGTGGCGTTTTTGGAAAGTATGAAAAATAATTTGACATTATTGACTTCCTTTCGTCGGCGACGATTTACTCTGCGAAAATCCGCTATCCATATTATCGCGAGTGACAATCTGGGTTTCTTGGAACGCCATAGAAATTTCTATTGATACTGGTTGGCCCGTATCTTCAAAGAACAGCGGTATGCCTTCGCCATTATAATTGACTGTGAGGGACTTCAGGACGCAAGTTCCGACCTTGTACAGATTAGCTGCAATTTTGTCAGCAAAGGATATCTCAAATTCATCAGGGTATTGGAACCCGAGTGTTCCCGCAGTATATCCAGGATGCATGTGGTACTTCAATACAGCGATCAATGTCTGGAGGGTTTCAGATTCGGAGCTATTTCTGGCGATAAACTTATAGGTGAAAGAATGCTCTCGCATATCAACACCTTTGAAAAGTACAGCCATATGTGGGTTGATTGCCAACCCTTCATCAACGCCGATTCCAGAAAGGACGCTGCCGCCAGTTCCCAAAGCGGCGAGTCCACCCGCTACCGAACCCGCTCCTCCTGCCGCAGCAGCAGTAGCAACAAGTGGTGTGAGTATCGCCGCTGTTTTTAACATACCATCATCATCGCTAGATTTCAATGCATCGACGCCAGCGTTAAATTTTGAAGATAAGAGCGCGCCGATATCGCTTACGCCTTTACCGAGCTGCTTTGTCGACAACCTTCCCGCTGCTGCTGATCCAAGTGCGCCCAAACTTTCGTTCTCGTATTGCGCGCCATAGCTGGCTTGCAAATTATTCGGCAAGGGAAGGACGACATTTCGGATAGCTGTTTCTACTGGAGCCGCCTTTCTGTTTTCACGGCTGCGGTTCATGACACTGAATATGATATAGTGTTCGTCATTCAAATCTGAAGGGAATACTATAGGCTCCTTGACCTTCGGATTTGAAAAAAGCGGATATAGCGGAGATGATATTTGATTTCCAGATGTTTCTTTCTTGATCAATTCGTTGAAGTTGGCGTTGATAGAAATGCCGTTTTGTCCAGCCGAGACAGAAAATGCCCCCTTCCCCGCAGCGCCAGCAACCTGCTCCAAGTTTCCGGCAACTTGTGCAGACACGGACTTGCCTACAGATGTTAATTGCTTTAGGTTTATTTTAGCCATGCGGTTGTGCCTATAAATAGTGCTTTAGATGAACTATTTATAAGGGAAGTGATGGCACATTATTACAAAGGTAAGTATCAGTGTAAGTTTCCTGAGAAGTATAAAGGAGATTCATCTAACATCACGTACCGCTCAATGTGGGAGAGGCAAGTGATGTATTATCTCGACAAGAACCCCGACATAATATGGTGGGCGTCCGAACCATTTCCTATAGGATATCGCTCACCTATAGACGGGAAGAAGCATCGCTATTTCGTGGACTTCTTAATCAAAACGAAGAATAAAGAAACTATAATGATTGAAGTCAAACCGTATGCACAAACCCATGCGCCCAAACCCCAGAAGAGAATGTCTAAGAAGTATTTGAATGAAGTTAAAACTTGGGGCGTGAACCAAGCCAAGTGGGAAGCTGCGATTGAATATTGTAAGGATAGAAGTTGGAAATTTCAAATACTTACTGAGAAAGAGTTGTTCAGAAAGACTAAATAGTACATTAAGGGCATAACGGTACAAAAGAACAATGGCTGATATATTCGACACAATACTCGCAACTGGCGTCCGAAAGAACCAGATACCAGCGCGCACGCAAGCAGCAAGAGACTGGTACCGAGAAAAGGCTAGAGGGCAAAGAAGCGCCGCTGTCTACCCAGATAACATCATCCGCAGCAGCACCGGTAAATCTGAAGTTCTTATAGGAAGAATGTATCACTTTAAATATGATCCGAAGAATGCGGCGACTCTGCCATACTACGATAAGTTCCCACTCATCTTTATGGTTGGGCCTGCAAAGGGCGGTTTCTATGGATTGAACCTGCACTACCTACCGCCTCAGCTCAGAGCAAAGTTGATGGACGGATTGTATGATTTGACAAACAATACGCGTTATGATAAGTCAACGAAACTGAAATTGACATACGACCTGTTGAACAGCGCTAGCAAGTTTAGATATTTTAAGCCGACGTTCAAGCACTATTTAAGTCAAAATGTAAGGTCGAAGTTTATTGAGATTGACTCCACGGAATGGGATACCGCACTATTCCTACCGACAGAGAGATTCGAGAAGGCCAAGAAAACTAAAGTCTGGGCAGATAGCAGGAAGATGATCTAATGTCATTCAACATAAATAGTATGATCTCCACACTAAACAAAACCGGAGTGGCAAAACTTTCACACTTTGAAGTTTTCATCCACGGATTTGGTGATATGGACACTGAGCGCGCTCTCGTGAATCGAGCTGAAACGGTAGATATCCCAGGAAGAAGCATAAGTTCGGTTGAGCATAAGTTCCAGAACTCTGGCCCTGTCAACAAAATTGCTTATGGTTCAGTGTATGGTGATGTCACAGTTCAGTTTATTATGAGCGAAGACATGCGCGAAAAGGAATACTTCGAGATTTGGCAGAACGATATGGTCGGCACAGGCGCGTTTTCGGATTCTATGAATAGTGCCCAATCATCATACAACCCGAGATATTTTGATAACTATGCTGGAACTGTTGAGATTAGGCAATATGCGCCGACCGGCGAGCTGAGAGCAATACACATATTGAATGAAGCCTATCCTCTAGTGATCAATCCAATCACAATGGGATGGGGAGATGAGGGTGTAGCCAAACTCGGCGTGACCTTCGCATATAGAAATTATAGGTGCACCTTCACGAAACAAGATCAACCAGAACAGGGGTTTGGTTTCTCGTTGGGCATCGGGCCTGGTGGGATAAGCGGCAGCGCTAGAATTCCTGGCCTTGGAAATATTGCAGGGTCAACTAACCTAAAATCAATAAGCGCGAATGTGGGCGGCAAACTCGGACGAGTGGCCGCGATACGAAATTTATTTTAAATTATTTATATTATACTGGAGAATATTATGGCTTTACCATCGATAACAGCGCCTACATTTTTAACAAAGATTCCATCAACTGGGCAAGAGATTAAATACAGACCGTTCCTAGTTAAGGAAGAGAAGATTCTGCTGATGGCTCTTGAGGGTAACGATCAAAAAGAAATTACGAATGCGATCGTCACCACTCTCGATAACTGTATAGAAGATGGTGTGGACGTAAGTAAGCTGGCAACATTTGATGTGGAATACTTATTCCTCAAACTACGTTCTAAATCTGTCGGTGAAGTGATTGAACTCCGCATGAGCCACTCCACAGGGGATTGTATGCATCGCACGGATGTTGAGGTTAATATTGACGCCATCAATGTCACTGAAGAACGGCCGGAATCAAAGATTCAGCTCAACGAACAGATAGGACTTAAATTGAGATATGCGGGCGTGAATGATCTGGACGGAGTGGATGTAAGCTCGTCGGCAGATCTGTTTGGCCTCATCGTAGATTGTATTGAGTTTATCTATGATACAGATGACGTGTATAGCGACTTCACCAAGAAAGAACTGACCGAGTGGTTAGACCAATTGAGTTCTGAACAGTTTAAGAAGATCACAGACTTTTTTGAAGCTTCCCCAAAGCTGAGGCATACAATAAATTGGAACTGCTTGGCATGCGGAACTGATGATACTATGACACTGGAGGGCTTGACAAGTTTTTTTATGTAAGCATGGTACACGATTCATTGGCTAACATGTACCAGCTGAACTTCGCTTTAATGCAGCACCACAATTATAGTTTGACGGAACTAGATGAAATGATCCCGTTCGAGCGTGACATATATGTAACACTTTTGAAAAATTACCTCGAGGAACAAGAAGAACAACAAAAACAAAATAGGTAGTTTTATGGAAAAGAAGATAGAAGCTGGCTCGTCATTAGAAGCGGCTGACGTAAATAACGACGGAATAATCACCGAAGAAGAGTTGGAGATGCACCTTGAGTTCAAGCGCAAAGAACTTGAAGATGCTGATGCTATGCGTGACGCGCAGAGGAAAATGGCTTGGTTTGCATTGTTTGGTATGCTGCTATATCCATTTGCAGTAGTTCTGGCATCTTTGGCTGGTCTGGATGAAGCGCAGAAAACATTAGGGTCTATGGCGCCAACATACTTTGTATCTGTAGCTGCAATTGTAGCAGCATTCTATGCGAAAGAAGCAATGAGTAAATAAGATGGCTAAAGACAAAAACGATCTACCAAAATTGGTCACGGCTTCTATGGAGGAATCCATGAAGTCCGACCAGAAGGCGGCGGTCGCTCAAGATAATCTAACAAAGCAGATGAAAGTCTTCGCCGATAGCAACAAGACGTTCGCGAAAACGTCTGTGGCTCTCAATAAATTTGCTTCCGCTCAAATTGATAAGATCAACCCTTTCAAGAAATTAGGTGCCTCTTTTGACAAATCTTGGGTTGGGCAAAAGCGCATCCAAATAAAGCAAGAAGAGAATATAGCTGAAGCAGCTGGTATCACCCGCGATGAACTTCTCCTACTCAAAGCACAAAAAGAAGTCGCGGACGCGCAAGCTGAACAAGCAGCTTCACTGAAAAGAAGTTTGGACGAGTATGGCGCTACGACTAAAGAATTCGTAGAAGTCGCCGAGAAGGCGACGAATAAAGAACAGATGAACCCAGATGATACTATTTCCGCTGATGCGAAATATATTGTCCAGAACACTGCATCAAATTCAAGGATCAGGAAACTGGCCGCAGAAGAATCTCATAGAGAGTCCCTCGAAGCGCAAACCAACCTTATTGGCAACATGCGTAAAGGTTTGGACGGGGTTAAAGATGGCATTTATTCTAATGGCGAATCTATTGGCGAGTCGTTTGAAAAGACAAGCAAGGAATCGCAGAAGGCTGCTGGTATAGCGGCTATAGAAGGGGAAAGAGAAGGCGCTCGCCGCGCTGATGAGCAGACTACACTACTCGAGCAATTGGGTGTGGGGATCAGGGGGCTTGGCAAAAACCTTTTGGCAGGACTCAAAGGATTGGGTACGAAAGGAGGGCTTGGTGTTGGGATGCTGTTCGGCATCATTGCCGCTCCAGTTATTGCGCTAGTAGGATTCTTCAAATCGTTAAAGGCTGAGTTTGCTTTTCTAAACAAAGTCTTCAAGGGAAACCTGACCAAACCATTCGTCAAAGCAATAGACTTCATTAAAGATATTGGGTCGAAATTCTCCAAAACCTTTTCCCCGAAAAATGTTCCTATTGATAAGTTGCTAAAGCCGTTTATAGCGATGGGGGATTTCTTCAAGAATATCGGCTCAAAGATAAGTGGTCTATTTGGAAAGAGTGGGACATTCGGTAAAGTATTTGGAATCATAAGCAAAGGTTTTGCGCCAATAGCAAAATTCGCAGCTGGCTTTGGTTCTGTTCTCGGGAAGTTGTTCTTGCCAATCACAATCATCATGGGTATTGTAGATACTGTTACAGGGTTCATGGATGGATTCGAAGCGGGTGGTCTTCTTGGTGGTGTGATGGGAGCAATCAAAGGTTTGTTCAACGGACTCATCATGAAACCGCTAGACTTACTCAAAGATGCCGTTTCGTGGCTCGCGAGCAAACTTGGATTTGAGAATTTCTCAGAGATGCTTGACGGCTTCTCCTTTGAAGAAGTGTTTAGTGGTTTGGTTGACGGCTTGGAAAGTATATTGAGAAGTGTCGGCGATTGGTTCAACGATAAGGTTGACTGGGTGAAAAGCCTTTTCGGATTCGAGACAAGCAAAGAAAAGGAGATGCGCGAGGCAGTCGAGAAAGAGCGAGCCGCAAATCAACCAGCGCCACCGGTGAAAGTTGGGGTGATGACCAAAGACGGGATGCAGAATCTGACCGAGGAAGAAATACGGGAAGGTAGGAAAGCCGGAACTATTAAACGATCACTTGCCAATGATGCTCTGAGAAGGGCCGAGATGGAGAAGGAACGTGAAGGTATCGAAGACGTTTCGAAACGCCCTGAAGCCAAACCCCCAGAAGCTCGCGAACAGGTTGAGGGTAAAGGAACCCCAGCGGGATTGGGAACCGGAGAAGCTGTCAATGCTAGGTCGGCGAAACAATCAGGGACAAACGCAGTGAATGTTATCACAACTAATGCCCCGACAGTAGTAAATGCTCCAAGCTCGACAAGTATGAGTAGCCAGACTATGGTGTCTGCTTCTCCGAGAAGGGAACGTGGTCTTGCTAATAGGGCGAGGCAAGTAAGAGGAAGAGCGATATAAAAAAAGGGCAGCTCCGTTAAGAGTTGCCCTTTTTAGTATCACTTACAGATATTAATCTTCTTCAGCAAGCTTCTCAAAGAACGATAAAGAATCATCCTCATCTACTTCGGAAGATGGAGCGGCAGCAGCAACCTTTTCCTGCGGAGCAGCTTTGACTTTGGCCGGTGCTTCAAACGGAATAGTGTCGGTTCCGTCATCGTCCATCGCGCTACCAGTAACAGGCACGCCGCCAAGACCAAGAACACGATTCAACTTAGTCTGCAACTCAGCATACGTCTTAAAGTTTTTGGGATCAACAAACTCCTGTAGGGAATGCAAAGACTCATAAATCTTCTCTAGACCTTCGTCATCGCCGTCGAGCAGTTCGCTCTGGGAATCAAACTCAGACTTATCGTAGTTACGATATCCTTCAACCTGACGAATCTTCAATTTAAAGTCAGCGCCTTCCCAGAAGTCAAACGGGTTAATCGCTTCTTCATCTTCAAACGCAGGGTTCATTGACTCATTCAGCTTGTCGAAGATCTTCTTGCCAAACTTATAGAGCATAACCTTGCCTTCAAGTTCAGGACGCGCAGGATCTTTAACGATCATGACATTGGCGATGTATGACAGGCGACGCTTTTGCTTTCGCGCTTGTTCTTTGCCAGCATCAGTTCCGTTATTCCAAAGCATAGAGTTGTATTCGGAAACAGGATCTTTCTGATTAATAGTTGTTAGGGAGTTTTCGATGTACCAGCCGCCAGTACCTTGGAAGCCATGATCGAACATACGAACCCAAGGCAAGTCTTCGCCTTTTGGTTCAGGTAAGAATCGCAATACAGCATAACCGTTGCCTGCTTTATCTACTTCGGGTTTCCATAGACGATCGTCGCCGCCAGACTTTTGTCCACCGGAGGAAAGTTTAGTTGATTCAGACAGGAGCTTGTTGAGAGAGCTGGAGCGAGATTTTTTAAGTGATGCGAATGATGATGCCATTTGTATTTACCTTTCTGTATAGGGTTATATTAAGTTTATTCACAATATATCATAATATTGAATAGCTATTATACTAGCTTTTAAGGAGCAAGTCAACCTTTATTTTATCATTTTATGCGGTGTATATGTTTATTTATAAGCTTTTAAAACTATGGCCTTCAACTTAGACTTATCTATAGGAGAAAACCGATTTAGAAACGGCGAGTATTTGTTCAATAAGAACACCGTTGAGTTGAGTACGATGTCGTCGTATTTTTTCCACAACCTTGTGAAACCGATCAAGTCGTTCAGCAATACCAAGGTTTCGACCGAGATCTTATTCTGAGCATAGTGACGATATATGATAGGGTGTGATCCATTATCCATAGTGAATAGCTCGTCGAACGATTCTTCGACATCATAGAGATAACTGAGGTCTTCATTAAACCTGTATGAAAGAGACTCGGTGTTCTTTTTCCAACTCTTCATTATCAGGTCATTAGGGGCACTCAGCAGGTTCCCGATCCATGGGGGCTTTCCCGTGTTCTGGCTGTAATTGGCGACAAGGAATTTGACGAATTCCTCGCGCTTGAATTTTTTAGCAGCCTTCTCAAAAAAATACCGATCCTTCCGTACTTCATAAGATGTTTCTTTTGCGCGGACTTGTCCGTTGTATTTGAAATAATCATACGACTCGCGCGTGAAGTGTTGGCTCACTGCGAGGTAGGTCTTGTAACAATCGAATCCTGACATATTCTCACTCATAATTAAATAGGAAGTCTTGCGCCCTTCACAAGGTAGTTAAGGTCTTGTGCTTCCACTTCCAACTTACCTTTAATGACAGTATTCAGCAATTTTGCTGCAACTTCAATCTCCATGTCATTCTTCTCACACCACCAACAGACTGCGTCCATGTAGGGTATCCTTTTCGTGATCACCACGTTCTCGATTATATTTGAGAACTTTGCAGTCGTCATGACTTCAACCATTATTAATCCCACCTGTAAAATATGTGATCTTCAATTTCGATCGTTTTCAATTTAGTGTCAGCCCAATCGGGATATACATAGTCCGCGTGGTAGTGAGTGGCACCTTCCGTTATATCTATTATACTACTATTCGACGTGAAAGTAAACATTAATTTTCTTATTTTATCGAATGATTCCCAGTTGGTGATTGTATCAGCCTTACCGTCGCAGTACCAAGAGAATTGGCATTTGTGTTTTATCGGGTATGGCTTTCCGTCGCGCCAAGAATTTCTCGTCAATCCTTGAGTAACAACACCCTTCAATGTGTCGGGAAACCTTCTGTCATTGACGCGATTCAAGGTCACGTGCGCTACTGATAGCTGCCCAGCTATCCCTTGGTTTCTCGCTTCAAAATAAACATTCTTAGCGAGCCATGTTATGTCTTCATCAGTGTAAGGTTGCGCTTGAGTCGCGCAGGGTATCAACAGAAGAGGTAGTAAATATTTTTTCATTCTTCAAAAGTCCATTCAATCCAAGCCTTCGCTTCGTCCATATCCTTGAAGCCAACCCACACTGTTTCTTCTGTGAAATAGTTGATAGCGAATACAGTTACTGCGCCATGCAAAGAAGATACCTGAAACACCCACCCATTCATGGCGATCGGAGGATATGTCACAAATCCAAGGCTACTCCAACTTCCATATCCTGACCATTCTTTATCCGACATCTTGACTTTCCTTATACATCTTAATGGTATTGATACACTCGCCAATATAGTTGTCTCGCTTTTCAACAAATGTCTGAGCTTCGCGTTCGCCCTCAACAGCAATGACGATGACAATCTGGTCTACAGGTATGCCAGTTCTTTCTTCAAACATCACGCAATACGCAGATGCTTGTTGAAAGTATGATCCAATCCATTCCTTCCTTTTCAGTTTGCCTGATGTTTTATAATCTATGATAGATAGACGACCGTCATACTCAGCCACACAGTCAACTCGCCCTGCGATGCCTAGATAGTCAGAGTATAGTGGACATTCTTGAGCATATACCAACCCCAACTTCTCGTCGAGAGTTTTTTTAATTGAAAGAAACATCGCTTTCTCGTTGGGGAGAAACTTTGATTTGTCCAAATCGTTATTGACATAATCCTCACACATTTGGTGAACATTAGTTCCTCGGCGAGAAGCTTGAGTGGAGATACGGTCGGCTTCTTCTTCACCAACACGCGCCCTCCACTCAGCTATTCCCTGTTTTGAAAGGACACCAAGAACAGTGGTGATGCTTGGGTATGGTCCTTTGGGGGTAATGTAGTGCCTTCCCCCTCTAATAGTTTCGGTGTCCAACTCATCAAACAACATCTTCTTGTGTTCAAACATAATATAGATTCCTCATCAATTATTCTATTATACTACACTACAACTGAGATGTAAAGCTTTATTTTCACCCTCCGTATATGCCCATCTTATAACAGGTTTGGATGTATTCCTTAACAAAGTCTGATCGAACAATGTCGTCAGGGCCAAAGTCTACAGTCGCAAAACTATCCATCTGACTCAAAACCTTGACGAACTTGGCGGCACCAGACTCGGTGCTATACCTCGTGCTGGTTAAGTCATCTTGCTTACCGTCTCCTGAGAATATTATCCTAGAGTTTTCACCCACGCGTGTTATGATTGTGTTGAGTTCTTGCCAGCTCATATTCTGAAATTCATCAACAATGATAATAGCATCATCCCATGTCTGACCTCGAACGAATGACGTAGTGGTGAATTGAACTTTGTGTCTTTGTTTAAGAACCTCATAAGCATCACCCCTTCCGAATAGTTCGGTGAAGATTGCTTGATATGGAGCCTCGTACACTTTCGACTTTTCTGCTATTGATCCTGGGAGAAACCCCATATCGCGAGTTGGAACAACACTGCGAACTATTATCAGTTTTTGCTTTTGTTCTACTTTATTGATGATGTCGCGTATAGCTAGATATGACGAAAGAAACGTCTTACCAGTGCCAGCGCAACCGTGGAGAACAGCATTATAGCCGCTGTTGTATGCTGAAAATACATCTTGTTGTGTGTCAGTTAATGGTACTATATCTCTTAGTGCGAGGCCAGATTCTTGTCGGTTTCTATTGCTGGCCTTTCTTTCTTTTTTCTTTTGCCTTCTATCAATGTAGTAATCGATCTCAGATATTTTTTTGTCTACATGCGCAAAAGTGGATGACATAGTGTCTCCTTGGTTGAGGGTTAAAGATCCATATTATATTGCCCTTTCTTCCGCAAGCCATGCTTGGATGCGAGTTCTTGGACTTTGGCAGCTTTCGCTGACCGTCCGCCGTGTTTTTCCGCAAAGGCGGATCCTGGGTGTGCTTCTGCGATGCGGGACATATTTTCTTTCCAGCCATCGTCTAATTTTGCAAGGTGGTTCGTGCCCGATACTAGCGATGGGGCAGTGAGAATGATCTGTTTGACGTTTGGGTTGAGTTCTAAGAACTTTTCCCTTTTTGATATAGAGAGGAGCAGGTCGAATCTTTCGCCTGTGTCTTTGTTTTCGAAATCGTATAGGGGCATAATATCTCCATTGATACTTTATTTATGCGGTCTTAAAATTGAACCAAGACGGAACTGGTCGTTTAGACCAAACCATGTTGAACCTTTCTTGTTTGGTTTCATAAAACCTTCTGTACGATTCAACAGGATCATCAGAAACACATTCGGGGTTACTGCCCATAGCAAGTTTGAATGGCGTGCGTTTGTCACCCTCAAGATTATTTGGGATCTTCTTCAATGCTTCGCCGAGCATTCTGTCAGTTAAATGTTTCTTGCCGTAGCGATATTGATACTCGTCGCAAAGCGCAACGAAGTGGATGTAATGCCAAACATAATTGGCTCTTGATTCCATAGTCCAAACTGTACATGGGTGGCCCATATGAACTGCTTTGTACAGAATATCCTCGCGCTCGTCAGACAACTTCCAGTACTTACTCATGGTTTTGCCCGACTTTGATCGACGCCTTTCTTGTTCGCCGTCCAACATTCGATGAGCAGTCGATAACATCTGAGCAGACTCAACTATCATCTTGACGACGTGCTTATCGCACTGCTCTTGCGCAGATACAATTGGACTTTCATCTAAGATGAATATATTCATGGACGCTCCTGCCAAGTCTTACGTCCGTGAACTTTAACTACATTCGCCTCGGCTTCATCAGCTTCATGTACCGCTGCCGGATCTTCGTCATCAGAGTTGAAGAAGTTGTCAATGACCTGATAGACGTAGTCGTCATTGTCATAATCATACCCAATTAGTTCTTCTTTGATTTTACTCATTGTCGTCTCCATCATCATATCTGTCGGCATTGGTGAGTGCAAAGTAAATCACCAATGCTGCGCAAAAGGCAAATAGCCAATTTGAAAGCTCCGCCATCATCGTATCAGCTTCAGCATATTGCTCAAACCTTTAGACATTTGAAGTTGCTTTAGGATCTTAGCGCGAGCCGGTGTCCGAACCTGAAGCAATACGTCTTTGATTCTCTGACACTCATTAGGAGTTATGGCGATACGTATGCCATCATCAGTAGTGACTGTGTTAACAGCCTTGAACTTGCTAGGTTTAACTACCTCGCGGGCAGACTCAGAATCTTGAATCTTTCCCAGCTGATCCCACATTGCCATAGTTTTGTATTCAACGTCAAAATCAGCACTATCCCACAATTTACCATTCATCATAATATTACCTTCTTAAATTTTCTACCAGTTTTAGAGAACTTCTTCATCGGATTAGACATCTCGATTAAGACATCAGTTCCTTGCTTGACATAAGCGACCATCCAACCATTCTTGTTAAGGACATAAGTATGGTTGGGAGTATTGTCGCCCCAGTCAGTTATTTCTTGCAGTGCTTCCATTATAAGTATCCTGGGCCAGTCCATGAGATATTAGGATATCCTTCAAAGATATTACCGCGAGGCTTGTTGCGAGCTGGCTGATTATAACCAGCGGCCAATAGGATATCGCCTTTCTTAAACTTATTATCGTCTTCCCGAACTACGAAACCCCAAACGGAAGATCTGGTACTCTGATCATACTCGCAGACTTCATCGCTAGTGATCTTCACATACTTGCGGCCAACATTCAAAGTAAGTTCGCTGGCGAACTTTTCGGCGCGCTCCATGTCTCCATACTCAGCGCGAGCAGTCCATAAGCGCATGTCATCAGCGATAGCAGTAACAAGGTTCTCAATAGCAGCGTTAAAGTCAGTCATAATCATCTCTCTTCTCATTCTTAGTTAATACGGGTATTATACGCCTATTCAACAAAGAAGTAAAGGGATTAGCCATTTATTTAATCAATACCGATCATTTCTCAAACTTATGACGGTGGAACTCATCCAGAAGGAAATCCTCATACTCCTCAAGATAATCGTCAAATGATATATCAGCTTCACGATATGCCCTTCTTTCTCGATTAGCTTCCATCCAAAGTTGCCGGCTAAACTGTCTGAACTCAACCATCATGCTCATGCTTATCTCCTCTTGCCCGTGCGGGGATCGTTTGATTCATCTCTCGTCAACACGACGAGGTTTCCTTTATTGTATGCTTGACCTATGACTAGGTTAGGACTGTTGACATAGAACCGCTTAGAAGGCTCTGTGTTTCCTCCAGTAGCGTTGTTTGATGGGTATTCTCGAGTCTCTCTGACGTATCCAGTGTTGGCAGTCAGCTCTTTAAATGCGGAGGGTTTGGATAAACTCTTACGAGTGAAGAGTCCTTCGTTTTGCTTCTCTAGTTCTTTAGCTCTGGCTTGGCTCGCCGCGAAAGCAGTTCTTCTTTGCATTAAAGCTTTTCGGTTGGACATTTGCATTGCTCGCCTGGACATAATATCACCTCAATCTAAAGGTTAATTATACTATAGTCCAGGAAGAATGTAAAGCTTTATTTTAGTTATCTTTCGATTTGTGAGAGCTAATATTGCCTTCATCGTCAACGTCGATGAGGTCGGCCTGCGCTAGAGTATTGAGTACTGATTCAACAGTATCCTCTACGGCGCTATCGGCTCCAGCATTATAAGAGAAGTATGCGCAAGCAGCAATAGTTCCCATGAAGATGATCATCCATTCTATGGACATGTGCGGTTCCTTAATGGCGGGTTCGTCTTATATTTAGTGTTCGAGGTTCTGGAGGAAGGTCGACACCGGCATACCTACAACATTATCAGCGTCGACTTTCTTTGTAGCAGTACCATCGGGGATAACCATGACGAATGTGGTCTGATCATATTTCCGAGCAAACCACTCAAAGTATTTGATTCGGTAGAAGTTATCACTCTCGTGGGCGTGAGTCTCCGGCCCATAGTTAGCGGTATCTTTATATACATTGGCAACTGAAGCCGAACCCTCTAGGATAAAATCAAAGCCAAGGCAATACAGGATATTATGATCTCGCCGAACTGCCTCCAACATAGCATTCATCCCAGCATTCGAACGTCTCCTCTGGAATGGATTATACTCCGCCGATTCATACTGCTCTTCTTCAGGGGGGAATATCGCCTCAGACTTACAAACGCCTATCCTGACGCTTGCATCAATCTCATCAATCATACCATCATCAATTGCGACTAGGTAATCCAATCCCTGGAAGTCTCTGTACAACGCATTGCACCCAAACGTCTTTCCGAAACTGCTTAAACTATTCAAGTCTATCTGATTGCGGCTCGGGCCATTACCTATTATGAACGCTATGCTCGCTTCCATCTATTTCATCCCAATCTTCATTCTCAATTGAATTCTCAAGAGCAACCTTGAAGTTGTGCCTGGATTCTTTCTTCAGGCGTTTCTTCGAAGCAAAGTCTTCATTCTCTTCGGTATACTGTTTAAATCGCTTTTTAATTTTACTGCCCATAAGGATCTATCTTCCTTTCACCAGTTGGCTGACATGTTCGGGAATGCCTCGGCGACTAGATTGCGAGTCAACCCTTTATACGGCAGCTTGCCGTCTTTCATCCCAAGAACAACGAGCGCGTCCCTCGGATCAATCACTTCAAGCAAGTTGATGAACAAGAGCTCACGCTTTGCTTGCTTCAAATTACGTTGTGTGTCGGTTGGCCCTGCTACGAACAGATATATCTTCTTCAACTCAGAGATCAATCGGGCTTCCTGATCAGCGTTCGCCGGCAATGGTGTGTAAGGAGGGTTCGTCTCCGGCAACAACCATATAACTCCTGGATCATATGTGTAACCAAGAACAGTCTTCAAGGCTGCGCTGCTGTATTTGTGTAACACTGCGATCTTTTCCTTCTTGGTCCTAGCCTTGTCCACTTGTTCAAAGATCTCATGGAAGGTGTTGTATTTCTTACTGCTCATATCATTTCCTCACGAAGATGCGCCAGCACTTCTGATTCAGTTTCAATTACCACTCGTGCGCCGCACGATAAAATGGGTTTATCAGTTTCAGAATATCTCAGCACGCTTGGCCCAAGTATTTCCACACTATGACAGTATTTATTACTTTTGCCTTCTTTGATTGTGATGACAGGCTCGTCAGTTCCATTCTTTAAATTAGCCCGAATCTTATGCTGATTCACGTGGATATACTTCTTAGCCATTATGATGCCATCTCAACAACAACTGCTTTATAACCGCCAACGGTGGTGTAATACTCCATAGCGGCAAGCGCTGATTTCAAGTCAGAGTATTCTCCCAATCTTCGATCAGCACTTGATACATAATACATCATAGATACTTCACTCCTATCCAATTAGCAACTTTAGTTTTTAGCCAAGTCTTGTTTTCTACTTTAATACTGAGTCCTGTATTGTCTATCCTCGCCGCCTCATATCCGTCACAATTACTCACAGTAATATACGATCCAATATTATAAGTTCCATCATTAATATTACATGTATTTAGACCGCTAGGCAGTAATTGTTTGTTCGACATATTCTCAGGAACATATAAAGGAACATCTAAGTTGAGACACAATTGCTCTGAGAATCTATCGCGTAAATCTAAGGTTTGTTGGTGCATTAGAAGTCACCAATATGTTCAATGAGGTTCTTCAACTTAAACTTGATGAAGTAATTCAAAAGGCCACGCTTCTTGGCAGGTTCATATGACTCATACGCTGCGACGATCTTTGACTGAAGTTCTGACGGCACCATATCAAGGTCAACAAGCAGTTCGTTTCTCTTGTAGTTCCGTAGCATGTTCTCATCACAAAAGTCTTTAGGGTCTTTATCAATCCAAGCTTCAACCTTCTTAGTAGCGAGCGCCTTTTGCCTTTCGCCCGTCATAATACAACTATCAGAAGAAAGAAAATTTGGGATACCATCCCCTCGATCCCCGCGCATGATATGCTCTTTAAGAAATCTTCTCGCATCTGTAATGCGGATGAATTTTTTTAGAACAGGACTATACTGATCAACGTTGGCAAATTTCTGAAGCTGACCAAAGTCCTTGTCACCTGACAGCACGAGGATTCGCTCAGTCGTAGCATTATTCAGATACGCACCAAAGCGATTAGTGATTACTCCGATGATGTCATCCGCCTCTGCTTGCTCGACTTGGACTACGCGATATGGGAAGTACTCCTTCAGTTCTTCGCGAATGCGATTGAGTGAAGTAAAGACTTCCGTCCAGTCGATCGTAGACTTCTCGCGGTCTTTCTTGCGGTGTCCCTTGTAGTAAGGGAAAACATCCTTGCGCCAGTAGTTGCGGTCATCACAACATATGACAAGCTCGCCATAGTCTTGAGTGAACTTTGACTTATAGCTGCGGATACTGTTCAGCACCATGTGCCGTACGAGTCCCTCGTCGAAAGCTTGGCCGCTCATCCCCAACTGTTTCATCATGTTAGAGATCATTACCTGATTGAGATCTAAGAGAATCATTATGTACTACTCATATTTAATTAGATATACTATTATATATTATAACCAGTGGAAAGTAAAGCTTTATGTGCTCTCATTCCTCATCATCATCATCAGCTGGGCCGCTCGAATACTTAATAGAGGGGCCATCAGAAAAATTCCACACACCTTCAATCATATCAGTCTCTGGGTCGTAGCTGACGTCGATCATAGTATCTGCCACTTGCTGTATGAAGTGATCAGTACTGCGACTGCGATACACCAGAGAACGCAATGACTCAGTCATGAAGATGAAGTCACGGCTGAACTCAACGCTATCGTCCCCAAGCTCAAGCTCCTCCATCTGTTCAAGTACTGATCCGATCCATCCTTCCACGATATCTTCGGTCTCTTGGTTGTACTCGCTAAATTCTTCAACGGCTGGCTCCACGACAGCGTCTCGCGCCTTGAGTCTACTCGTCATATCAAGTACCTTGCTCATAAGAATTCCTCTAGTGACGATTCAGGTTCAGGTTCAGGGTGATACTCTGGCTTACCACCACGCTCTTCAGATACGCCATACACATAACCGAGGTCTGGATAGAAAACACCATAAGTTCTTTTAGGCTCGCCATTCGCTTCATAGGCTAGTGTAGTACAGATTTGATTCATGCGTAGCGTACCATGCTCTCCATAGAAACCGTCCGTCCATACGCTGTCTTCAAGGTAGCGTTGCATCTGGCGTGCGTATCCTTCGGCCCGAGCGACCTTCGCCTCAGATCCCTTTATTCCGTTGCGTAGATTCTTGCGCTCCTCAGAGATGATGACGCGCTGAGTCTTGATCCAGTCTTTAACTCGATCCATTGATAGCGGGTCGTCCTTGTCCAAGGCGAGTACTGTCGGGTGGATGTTTTTGTATTCTGGTGGATTATCCTTTGCTCGCTTCTCTCGTGCTAATCGCAGACGCTCAGTCGCTGCCGCCTTCTGCTCAGCTGTCATAGGCTTTCGCGGTTTGCGTATCTTCTTTCGTTCGTATGCTTTAACTTCTTTAGCCATGATCTAATTCCTATATGGATAATTGTTGCTTTTTGAATTGGGTGGTCAGTTCCTTTCTGTGGGCAGCGCCCATGAACCTGCCAACCAGAGTTAAGAGGCACCGGCGATAAGCCTGCCCATGGTGCATGTGTCCTAGAGTGTGAGCAAGCTCGTGTAGCAGCGTGTAAAGATTCATTCCGGTATCCGTGTTAAGGTACACAGCTGTCCCATCGGTCTGGCCTTGATACTCCTGATTATTCTGGGCCATCTCGTTGACGGTCGGATAACCGCTAAACATCCGGCTGAAGTCTTCTTCAATGTAATCTTTCCACAGTGCCGACCATGTCTTAGACTTGAATATCCGCTTACTAAACCGCTGGACATCATCGATGTTCATGAAAGGATAGTTAGTCTTGGCCGTGAGAAAATCCCACTCTGCTCTATAGCACTTCTCCTGATCAACGTCCATCTTTAATATCCCCCCGAATTAAACCAACCTTTACCCTTGAGTTGAAAGCCACCCGATCCTGGGACGATTATCTTCCTCAGCTCTTTTTCCTTACACTCGGGACACTCTTTCAATGGTGCGTCACTCATACGCTGAGTCGCTTCGAACTGATGTTCACAGGCGGAGCAGGCATACGTGTAAGTCATTTAAGCCATCTCCTCACGAAGAACGATACGCTCTTGAAGAGCCTTGTCATATTCCTTATTGCTCGAGCTAGTGACAGGCTGATTAGCTAGATACTTGATCTTAGCATTGAGATCAGTCAGACGTCGCACATTGGCGATGTTGATCTTAGCTTGTAAGTCAAACGGAGCAGCGCCATCAGCGATCTCTTGAGCAGTGGCAGCACGTGTTTCATTTAAGTCTTGTAATTTCATCATTATCTCATCTCATCATTTATTTTCATTTGTCTGGCAATCTCTTTATTAGGCGCCATCATCTCAATCATACCGCTGCAGCCTCCATCATATCCCACATAGACATTAACTCACACCAACCACAAGGGTTGACCATAAAGAAAGATCCATTCTTCTCAACGATGTCACCAACACTCAGAGAATGTAAAGGCCCAAGACGTGTCACCTTTGCTTCATCAGCATCAGACCAGCGGTTCATGATCATAAACACTTCTTCAAGCTCAGTCGCGGCAACCTCAGCAACCTTATCAAAACGCTCAAACCAATCATAGTTCCAGTACTCAGAACCAAACATAGTCAGCTCGCGATGCATATTCAACTCTTCACGAGTATACTCATAGGGGAGGTTAAACTGGTAAACATTAATCATAATCAACTCTCTCTCGTTTCTTTATTCAATACGAGTATTATACTCTTATGCTGAGTGGATGTAAAGCCTTTTACCATTTATTTAATCAATCCCGACTATAGCTATAGGTTATGATGGTGGGCGTACCATAGGGGCCAGTATGGCGACTGGTAGTCAAGGCCATGTCACATTCAATACAAGTTGCGGTCGTAGTTTCTTTATGCCATCCCATGAGTTTAAAGCATACCGCGCATTTTACTAATATATGACTACGCCAGCCTCCAGAGTCTTCATCTTTAGGAGCTTCAGCTGTTTGAACCTCAGCTGCGTAAAGTTCCATCTGCTCATCTTCAGAGCGAACCTCATCGATGTAGTTAGAGATGGGAGCGGGGACGGTGTAACCATCAGACAACAATAGACAGTTATTAGATGCAACAGAGTCAAAGAATACGATCTCTTCAACACGTAACCAATGCGACTCTCCAGTCAAACGAACGAAATCACCTTCAAATATAATCATATCTCAGTTCCCCCTATCTCAGCCAAGCGATTCGTGATACGTTTATACTCACTGTTGTAGTATGTCTCGTTATAGCACTCTTCTGCTTCGATCAGCATAACAAGGTCATTCGTCAAGTTACCAATTTCATCTCTAAACATGTCCATTACACACCTCCAACGAAAGCGTACTGAGGGTTGGTACAGAACATTCCAATCTCGTTGAAACCCAGCAGGCAGAACCCTTCGCTAGGGTCGGTGCCTGCATCATACTCGACTAACTCATAACCAGGCTTGAAGCTCTGAACGTTCTTTATGTCATCAATAAGGATAATTTTCATAACTCGGCTCTCTCTCGTTTCTTTATTCAATACGAGTATTATACTCTCATCCTTCTATGAAGTAAAGATCTAATTCAACCGTTTTTATACCGTTGTGCTATATGCATATACCTAATAATTATATTGTGCGAACGATCTCTCTACTTCTCCAACTATGTGCGGTGTTGTGCTAATGAGTTGATATGTTTCTTCGTACAAGTAACCGCTGAATCCATCATGTTTGAGTAGTTCTCTTGCTTCATCAAATGTCTCTGCTTCAACTTCAAAGTAACAACCGCCATGATCAGCTCTTGCTATAAACTTTTTAATTGTTTTACTCATAAGGATATATCTTTTAGTAATCGTTTCCACTCATACTCTCGTAGATCCCAGCTGTACTGTTGATCAATATACTGCTTGGCAGGCTCTAGCTTCTCTGGTACATGCTTGGAATGGATACGGTGACTGATGGTTGCGTTGAGTTCGTTGATGAATACGTTGGCATGCTTCATCTGATTCTCGTCATACTGGTACATAGTAGCGTAGCCAGCAGTGGTTTCATAGAGGGCGGCATGGTTGGGGCATACTACTTCACAGCCGGCAGACATTGCTTCTATAGCTGCTATGCAGGATGTCTCTTGCCAGATGTTAGGGTATGCAAAGATATGCGCTTGCTTTAATGCTTCACGCACGATATGATTGGGTTGATAACCATGATAGGTCATCTGGGGGTGATCTTTGATTCGTTGGAATAGACCTTCGTATGGTACGTCACGCTCTGCCCATCCATAAGCATTGAATGATGAATACACGTCTAGGTGTATATTGTCTCCATGGATCTTGGCTAGCTCTTCCATACAGGGGACTAATAACTCTAGCCCACGATGAGGCGTAGTGTGATAGATGAGGTTGACGCGATCTGTGGGCTTGCTCTCGGTCAACTCAATTGGATCGATAGCGTTGCGGATAACAGCAGACTCGCCGTATGGCACCCCCAGTGCTAGGTGATAGGTTTGGAACTGTTGGTTACTCACGAAGACTATCTTGTCAAACCGCTTGCGTAACTCAGGGTCTTTCAGGTGGAGCGATTCAGGATCATTCCATAGGTCGTGACATACTAGGATGTTCTTCTTGGCGGGATCTATATGGCGTACACGAGAGTGTATCACGTTCACTTGATCAGAGAGACCAGCGCGTTCGACGATATCGCTAATACGTTTAGCCATCATCTCAGTTCCGCCTTGGGCCTTGGCATAGGTGCCATCTTTACTCGGCCCAAGGGAAACCTTCTGTGTATCATCAATAATGTTTAAAGCCATTATGCCTTCTCTATACTCTTGATTCTATCTAAACAGAACGCACGCCAGCCATCAGCGTTGATATCCCATACTGATAGGCTCGTCATCGACTCCTTATAGGTACCGGTTCCTATATGTACAGTGCCTCTCACCTCTGGTGCTATACCCTTCTTCAGAGTACATGTCATAATACGCTTCTCACCATTCTTCTTATCAAAGGTAACGCGCAATACATTCTCACTCAAGAGATCGCGCAACTCATTTCTAGTAATCTTTTCAAACGTCATAATAAACCACCTGCTCGTAGAACCCACATTGCACCATAACCGATCGCAAAGCCAATACTAAATCTAATCGCCATATCAATCATACAGTGTTCCTCATATTGGAGCGACCACTCGGAATCGAACCGAGATCAAAAGGTTGGAAACCTCTTATAATAACCATTATACGATGGTCGCGCTTCTCAAACTTCAGATTATATTA
>Ga0208303_1000065_pt1 | contig 41542 bp, 39 predicted proteins | sample CB_VirMetaG_2_FD_184537 | JGI IMG/M metagenome (GOLD analysis project Ga0208303, IMG submission 184537) | Freshwater to marine saline gradient viral communities from Chesapeake Bay - CB_1504_2 Viral MetaG (SPAdes) (version 4) | ecosystem: Environmental > Aquatic > Marine > Coastal | place: USA... | reverse complement strand
ACTTTATAAAAAAGAGAACAAATGAAAAACTTGTTGAACTTGGTTATGTCGACTTGGGTAACTACTTCGCATATGACGATAAAGCGGCGAGCAATCTTGATTGGTTTTATCATCTTACCGGGGGCGTCACTCATACTGATTTTTTCGCTATTAGGCCGACGGATTATTCAAAAGCTAACGAAGGAGAAGACTTTGAGGACATATGGTAATTTAGATATAACACAAAAAGAAATAGAAAAACAATTATATGAACGGACAGAAACAGAGTAGATTAGATAATTTAGAAAAACGTATGGCTGCTGCAACTAATGTTATTCAGCAAGTTATAAATGAATTATCTCATTTAAAAGATCTATCAATAGGTACATTAGAAACAATTAAAAATATGGAAGGTTATGAACAAGCTATCGAAAAGCTTAAAGAAAAAGTGGTTGCAGAATCTGGTGAGGCAAAAGAGGCTGACACCAGTGGAAAGACTTTCGAGTAGATTAGGATATATGGGGACTTCATTTATGATGATGAGTCCTCATTTACTACCCGATAAAACAGGTATGATTACTTACATAATAGCAGGTGTAATATCAATACCTCAAGTGTTTGTAGCTAAACAATGGAATTTAGTCGCAGTTAATTTAAACGTAGCAATAGCCTACATAATATTATATTTAACATAATGTGGAACAATGAATGGATCAAAGGAGAAGATTACCCTGCGTGGGGTAATACGGACGTATACAAGAAGACTATATCCGGGGGATATTTACTTGACGGAGAAACGCCTAGAGAGGCATACCAAAGAGTCGCTAAAACAGTTGCTCGTAGATTATATAAGCCTGAAATGGCTGACACGTTTTTTAAATACATCTGGAATGGGTGGCTTTGTCTTGCTAGCCCTGTACTCAGCAACACTGGTACTGACCGCGGTCTGCCTATTAGTTGCTTTGGGATTGATGTAGCAGATTCAATACAAGATATAGGTAGTAAAAATTTAGAAATGATGCTACTCGCTAAGCATGGCGGTGGAGTTGGTATCGGTATTAATCAAATAAGACCCGCCGGCGCTAGAATAACAGGTAATGGAACATCAGACGGAGTTGTCCCTTTTTGCAAAATCTATGATAGCACAATACTCGCGACTAATCAAGGATCAGTCAGACGAGGAGCTGCATCGGTTAACATCAACATTGAACACGATGATTTTGAAGAGTGGATTGAAATTAGAGAACCTAAAGGGGATGTCAACAGACAATCGCTTAATCTACATCAGTGTGCAGTTGTGGGTGATAAGTTTATGCGACGCCTTGAACAAGGAGATAAGAATGCTAGATCTAGATGGAGTAAACTTCTTAGAAAGCGAAAAGCAACTGGAGAACCGTATATTATGTTTAAAGGGAATGTTAACAAGGCAAATCCAGAAGCATATAAAGACAACGGATTAAAAGTACATATGACTAATATATGTTCTGAAATAACACTAACAACAGATGAGAATCACAGCTTTGTTTGCTGTTTGTCATCATTAAATTTAGCAAAATATGAAGAATGGAAAGACACTAACCTTATATACGACGCCACGTGGTTTCTTGATGGCGTTATGGAGGAGTTTATTCAAAGAGCAAAAGGACTTAGAGGTTTTGAAAATGCCATTCGTTCTGCTCAAAAAGGACGAGCACTCGGCTTGGGTGTACTTGGATGGCACACATATCTCCAAGAAAAGAGTATTCCTTTTGAAGGTTTACTTGCTCAGTTTGAAACAAGGAAAATATTTAGCCAAATTAAAATCGAAAGTGAAAGAGCCTCTAGAGATCTTGCTGAAATTTATGGAGAACCTCTTTGGTGTGTTGGCACGGGTATGCGTAACACTCATCTTAGGGCTATCGCTCCTACTGTCAGTAATAGTAAGCTTAGCGGTAATGTTAGTCCAGGTATTGAGCCATGGGCCGCGAATGTTTTTACAGAGCAGAGTGCGAAGGGGACTTTTATTAGGAAAAACCCAACTTTAGTTAAACTACTTAGAAAACTTAAAATCAATACAAATGAAACATGGAGTAAAATATTGGCTGACGGAGGCAGTGTCCAGGGTATCGATGCTCTTGATGGTGTTACTTTACTACACGACATACCAGCTAAGGAAGTTTTTAAAACTTTTAAAGAAATTAATCAGTTAGAATTAGTTAATCAAGCAGGTTTAAGGCAACAGTATATAGATCAATCAGTTAGTTTGAATTTAGCTTTTCCATCTGAGGCTACACCTAAATGGTTAAACAAAGTTCATTTTGATGCTTGGAAAAAAGGTGTTAAAACTTTGTACTACACTAGAACTGAATCTGTATTACGTGGAGATATAGCTCAGCAAGCAATGAATGAAGATTGTCTAGCTTGTGATGGTTAGTATGCTATACACATTGTGTTTATACCCATGAGGGTATAATATATATCAGGACTACTAGTTTTATACCCGATAGGGTATAGTAATAAAAAAAGGGCTCTCATATCGAGGGCCCTTTCTTGGTTACAGGAACTTTTAGGTATGGTACGCCTATTTATATTTGTTCCTTTTATTTTCCACAGGGTTCACCTGTTCTTACATTTACCCAGTTTTCTTTTTCAAACCAGTCACGTAATGTAGCTCCTTTCTTTCGAGCGCCTTTTACGTTTGATTTACTAGATCGTTTATACTTACCTGATTTAGCAGCTGTTTGCTTAGCTCTAATAACTTTCTCCTTTTCAGCTTTACTCATTGACTTTACTTTAGCTGCAGGTAGACATACTTTCTTAGTACCTCCTCCTTTTACTTTACCTGTTTTATAAAACGGAGAGCTCATTATTTTTTCTTCTTTTTGTTGCCAAATTTACCTGGTCCTCCAGCTTTGGTACATCTTACTCCCCAACCAGAAGCATAAGCGCTAGGCCAAACTTTAAACTTCTTCTTCGCAGCTGTTTTACAAGCTCCACTAATCTTTGCGTATAATGGTGTCATATTATTTTATATTTAGTTTTTCTGTTTTCTCTATATGCTTTTAAACATCTTTTTCTATTTTCATCTGTAGAACAATAACTTACATGGATCCAGTCTGGCTCTTCATCGTCTCCAAACTCCCATATCAATTGATCAAAATCTAAATTATCCTTAATGTAGTTAAACATTTCAGAATTAGTTTTATAGCCGTAAGTATCGTCTATGTCCATAGCTCTGCCTTCACAGTGCTGTGACGTTGAACTACCTCCTATAGCTTCGTTCAACTCTATTGATCTAAAAAAAGAGTTTATCTTTATAGGACCGCCAACCCATTTACGTAAAGGCTCAAATACTTTATGAGCTAATATATACATGTTTGTGATCTGATATTCGTCAGGCATATTTTTTATACCCATCCTCTTAGCTGTGTAAGAATTTATACCTTCGTACAGCTTTATGTGATCGCTTATCTTATCCATTTACTTTCTTATTACCTTTTTTCTAGTTACTCCTGATTTTCTTACAATTGTATCTGATTTAGGTTTATCTTTTTCATCTTTTATACCTAATTCCCAGTCTTGCCAACCACCGAGCAAAGCTAAACGCTCCCATGTTTCAAGATCTTGTGAAGTAGCTGAAACAACGTTGTTAGCTTTCTTAAGAGCTCTATCAAGAGGTATATTTGTAAGAGCTGAAACAACATTAGCACCAGCCAAGTAAGCAGGATTATCTAAACTTAAACCTTTTTCTATCATTTCATCTTTGTTCCAGTCGTAAGATCTACCCGCTTGTTGTAATCTAGATAGTTTAGCTGACACAGGAGGGGATATTTTAGCTAGTTCAAGAGCTATGCTTTTAAGTTGAGGCCTATCTTTTTTAAGTTCTTTAGCCATTTTAATAAGCGTATTTTTACCAACAGTTACAATAGCACCACCAACTCCAGTACCTCTAAGTATTGAATCTAACATACCGTTAGCTATATTTAAGTACTTCTCTTCTTTTTTCTCATCTTCAGGTTCTTCGTCACTAAAAGCAAGAGCAAATAAAGCCTGTTGTAAAGCGTTAAATATTAAGTTTTGTGCAGCTCCATAATAAATTATCTTAGATATATTCTCTTTACGATCACCTCGGTTGTTTTTAAGATCGCTAGCGGCTTTTTTTATAATTCTAGCATATTGCGCTGGAGTATTTGCAAAAGCTAATACAACACGCCCTAATGGACTTGCTTGCTGCATAGATATTCTATCAGCTCTAGACGACTGTTGTGACTCTTCAGCTGTTTCTCTAAAATCTTCAAAAGCTTTCTTTTCTGCTTGTTTATCAGTTAATCCTTGTTTTTTATAAGTATCTATTCTATTTCTATAAAAAGTAGATCCACCAGAAGCAATAGCAAAGCTATCTGCTATCTGTGTAGGTAAAAAACCTAATTCTAGCAACTTACTTATAGCTCCTCTAACTCCACCTTTCTTAGCCATATCAGCAATGTCTGCTTCATTCACATTAATACGTAAACCTCCACGTCTTTCTTTTAAGAAGTCAGAGTTCATCAATGTCATAAAATCCGCCCAATATTGCTTTTGATTAGCAAACGCTTTAGCAGCTGCAAATATGTTATTATCTTTAAAGTTTATAAAGTTTATAGCTGATATTGTTTGTAGTACCGCTGATCTAGTATTAAAGAACATTATAGCACCAACACTACCAGTCAACCAATCAGTAAATCTACCTGTCAAGGTGTCACCTGCAAACATTCTATTTCTACCAGTTTGCATCCTTTTTAACATGTTCTCTAATGCTTTTCTATAATTCAAACCATATATAGCTTGTAGCTTATTTAAGTTATCTTCACTGAATATAGCGTCTACGTTTGATTGCCATTTTTTTAAATACTTAGCTCTTTTAGTAGTGTTTAATCCTTCTAGTATATCTGTTGTTATAGTTCCAGCAGGCCAACCTTCTTTTGGTTTTGCATAACCATCACCTAACTGCATATTTATTAATTGATTAGCAAACGCTTGTAGATTAGCATCATTTGTTACAAACTTGTTTAATTTATTAATATCTCTTTTATTGATACCAGGAATATCCATTTTTTGCTTATTCCATATATATACTCTAACAGCTTGTTCTTTAGTGTAATCAGTTCCTTCTATTTTTTTAGCTAAATCTTTAGGTACAACACCTAGTTGTTTTTTAAGTTGATTATAAGTGTTTGTTAAGTACACACGAGCTTTACTGAGTTTATTAACAGCTTCAGCGTATGGATCTATTAAATTAGCTTTATACCAAGCCATTTGCTCATCACCTACTTTACCTTTACCAAGAGTAGGATATAACAAACCAACAAAATCTTCTGCTGATGGTGGTATAAAGAAATTAAATCTACCTTTACTAGCACCTTTTGTTATAGCCTCAACAATACCGTATTTCTTTTTACTAGGTATACCTGATTTATTTTCTAATATATTATTAAATTCTTTGCTTAATTTAAAATCAGATGCTTTAGAAAGTTTAATTGCACTTTTAGATTCACTATCTTTCTTTGTAAAATCAGATAATGATTCTAGTTTTATACCAGCATTATCTAGTCTATTAGCTGCTTCATATCTAGTAGGAAATCCAGTTTCTACAGGGTACTTAATTTTAACCTTATAGTCTCCTTTTGATACATCACCTTCTCTAGGTCCATTATATCTAAATCTATTGTTAAGTTTTTTATCGTTTTCTTTAGGAATAATAGCAACATCAAAATACTCCATTATATTATCAAACTCAGTCAATAATTCAGCGTTATTTTTGCTTTTGTATATAGCTCTCATCAATTCTACTACAGTGTCTGAAGCTGTTTGAGTGTGTTCGTACACGTAGTCAGAGTCTTTCAAGCCTTCCTTATACATTATCCATTTAGGTATAGCTGCTGTTCTAACTAGTCCATCAGTATTACTATTTAACATAGTTAGAAACATAGGTACAGTGCTTAGATCGTTTTGATTTTCATCAGCAAACTTCTTTAAACTTACTATGATTGTTTTTAAACCATTTCTTTGATCTTGAGCCGTTAAAACTCTATCTTCTAATGTTTCAAGAAATTTACCTGAGTTTAATCCTATGGTTGATTGATTTTTTAGAGTAGCTAGTTTTATTGTCTTATTTTGACCGGAAGAATCTTTAAAAGTAATACTCCTAAGTCTAGGTTTCCATGTTATACCTTTTAAACCTTTGCTTTTTCTATATCTATTATATGACTCAAAGAAGTCTTTTCTACCTTGAAATATTACGTTTCTAGTATTTTTAGAGTCATCAACTAAAACTCTTTTACCATCTATTGTTTTAAACCTGTAGTCATATCCTTTAGTGGCTAAAGGTAGTAAGTATCTAACAAATTCTTCTTCATTAAAATTACCAAACTCTGGATCTCCTAGTATAGAAAATACATCTTTCTTTAGTTTTCCAACTAACTTTTTATCGTTAAAATCTATTTTAGCTATTTTACCAGTTATATCAAAGAAACTTGAATCAGCTTTACTGAGCATTATTCTAGCTTTACCAGCACCAGTATCTGCTTGCTCTTGTTTGTCAGTTTGCTTTGATCTACCCGCTATGTTTATAACATTAGCTACATAGGCTTTTGCAAAACCAGTTAACGTAGTACCGTATTTACTTCTATTAGCGTCAGATATTTTTTCAGATGGAACACCTTTTTCTGTTACTCCAACGCTTCTTTGAATATCTTTTATAGCTTCGTTTGTGATTCTACCTCTAAATTCTGGTTTTAATTCATATACTTGGCCTTGGCTTTTAGCACCTAAGCTTCTACCTTTTGGGCTAGATATACCAGGTATAGCTCTAGTAACTGGCTGATAGAATTTTTTCATAAATTTATTAGACAATCCTATAGATACACCTTTCACATCTTTAGATACATCAATAGTCTCACCCTGTTCACCGATAGTAGTTTGACTACCAGCAACATTATAAGGAGGCATTGTCTTGAAAAGTTTTCTAACATTATTAGGATTTATGAATAATGCTTGTAGCGATTTAGCTTCACTATCTTTTAAGGTAGCTCCACCTTTAATTTTTTTACCTGGAACATTAAACAACTCCATAGATACTTCATCTAAGTACTTGTTTGTTAATTCTTTATACGTAGGTCTTTCTCCTTCTTCAACTTGTACTATCTCATCTATTTCGTCAACTTTATCTTTAGCTGGTCCAAACTTTCTTACATCTATTTGATCAACTATTGTTTCTTCAATAGAAGAATCTTCTCTACCTACATCAAACTGACCACTAATATCAGCGTCTTCAATACTTGCTACTTGCTTGCTTACATTTTTGTCACTAGATAAGCTCTCGGAGCCTTTAAGTTTACCTTTTAAAGCTTTCTTAAGTATATTACCATATCTAATAGGTAGGTTTTGATTCATATAAGCTCCAAATGGAACTTTTTTACCATCTACATCAGCTTTATAAGAATTTATAAGAGCAGATAATTCTTCACTAAATCCTGAGAAAAATTCTTCGTAACCTACTTTTAAATTTTTATCTATAGCTAAGTCTCTACTAGTAGCAGCTGCTTTTTTTGCTAACTCTGTAACAGCTCCTACGTTATTTTTACCAAGTTTATCAATTATGGCTTTTTTAACATCAGGATCTTTTATGTCAGAAATTCTATTAGCCCCTAAAGCAGTCATTTCTTTTACAATGTCTTCATTAACTGAAGCTATCTTTTTATTTTTCTCAGATACTTCTGGCTTTTTAAATACTTTAGTAGTAGCTTTTTTAACTATCTTGTCTATTTCCTCGACTTCTTTTATTGATTCAATATCTACATCTTCTACTACTTCAGTTTCAACTTGCTCAACAGCAGCAGCTTTTTCAGCTTTTTCTGCTTCTTCTGCTTGCCTAAGTTTTATATCTAAATTATCACGTTTTTGCTCAAACTGATATTCATCTATGTCTCCGTCAAAGTAGCTATCTTCTAGTGCTTCTATTTCATTTTGAATATCTTCTGATAAAGAAGCCTTAAGCTCCTCTCTTTCAGGTGCTTGAAAAGTAACACCTTTAGAAACGTCTGATTGGAAATTTTTAACAAGATTAAAAACATCGTCAGAGTTTTCTAATTTCAACATCCAAGACATATCACCAAATGTAGATCTAATAGTATTGTTTAAAAACTTTTTAAATGATGGTGCTGATTCTAAGTCAGATCTGTTTATAGCGCCTAAAGATACAGCGTTATTCATTTGAGCTATAAATTCCTCAGCGTTAAAATCTTTACCATCTTCGCCTCTATATAGATCAAATCTTTTCTTTAAACCATTATAGTCTTTTTCAGAAATAACTCCAAGGTCTCTTTTTTCTTTTAATATATTTTCTGCTTCTAAAACAGCATTTTTAGCTGTAGCATCAAACTTTATACCTTTCTGAGCTACGCTTAAATGGAACAACTCTTCTAACGGCGCAATAGCAGCGTACTGAGCGCCTGTGCCAGTTGGTTCATTTGCTATTGCTCTATCTATAACAGGTTGGTTTACTATAACATCTCCGAATAATTGAGTAGCGTTAATTCTGTTATTTTCTATGTTTTCTTTTAAATAATCAAAAGCATCAACATCTACTTCTTTACCAGTTTCATCATCAGTAACCTTAACCATCTTGCCTTTGTATTTAGCAAGCTGATTATCTAAGTTTTCGTATTTTATATCACCGCCTTTTTGTATTTCACCTTTTATAGAAACGAAATCACCATCACCCATTTGAGTCATAGTAAGATCATTATAAAAATTATTAACACCAAAATAAAAAGCAGCATTAGAGTTTCTAGCAGCTGTACCTAAAGCTTCATTTATGTTTGCAGCTTTCTTAGTGTTAGATCTTTGTTTAGCGTCTAAAATTTCTTGCCTAGCAGTAGTTAAATTAGAGTATTCCTCTTCTAGTTGTTTTTTAACACGTTTATTTTCAGCTTCACCTAAATCACCTAAACCACCTAATTGTGAAAACTTACCATTAACTTGCCTCATTTGTCTATTAATGTCAGCAACCTCTTCTATTTGATCTGCTGTCATGTACCTTAACTTATGCAAACTAATAGCATCACTAAGAGCTAGTTCTTTTAGTATTTCTTTTTTTCTAACTCTAAGTTGTTTTGAATTTTCTGGGGTTGTTGATTCGTTAAGATCTATAAGCTCTCTAGCTAGTTTTTGGTTGTCAAATATTTCACTTTTAGTTCTGAACTCACTCTTAACAATGTTAAACATGTTTCCAGCTGATCTAGGAGCCATTATACCAAAGCTACTTATAGCTGTACTAGCTAAGAAATCTTTATTTACTCCTTCAAAAATAGATTTATTTTCACCTAATACTGTTACATCTAAAGCATTATGAGACACTTCTGTAAGCACCTCTTCTAGCACTTCTCCACCAAGATTTTTTGGCAAAGATTTTAAACCTGCTAATGTCGCACCTGTTAAGTTAGCCGCAAATCTAACTGGTTGCTTATATAATTCTTTTTTAGCAGCTTTAATACCTATTTGCTTTGCTAAACCTTTAGCTGGTTCTAACATTTTCAAAGTACCTAAACTTTCAAAAAGCGTAGCTGTAGTTCCAGCTCCAAAAGATGTGAAAGCTTTTTGAAGCAAGCTGTAGTCTTCTACCTCTTCAAGCTCAGTAATCTTATTGTATATTTCAGTTTTTTCATCTATGTCTTCAGTGCTTTCTAGTTTTGAGTATAAAAACTTTATTTCTTGCTCTCTAGAAGCTTCATCGGTTTGTAGTTCACCATACTTACCACCTGTTTCAGCTACAAAGAAAGTTCCTTGAACGGTTCTTTTACCAGCTAACCAAAGCTTTTTTTGATTTTGCAAAGCTTTTTTTCTAGCAGAATAACTTGCGGTTTTAAAAGCAGCTTTAACTCCAGAAGCTCCCTTTAATGATGCTAGCCCTGGTACGAATGTAGTAGCTATTGTAGCTGAGTTATCTTGAAAAGCTATAGATGTCCAATCCCATATGGATAAACCATCTTTACCTATATCGTCTATAGAAGGAGATGTTGGTATGTTCTCTCTTTTAGAAGCCATACCTAAGTTGTAGTTTTTATTATTTTTCTGTATAGTCTGTATTAAAGAATCTACTTTTTCAGAATTTTCTGGGCTTGTTAAAAAAGAAAGAGGAGTAAACCCGCCTATACCCGCTGCTTTAGCAGCTTTTAACCCTATCTCAGCTGTTAAGTCTATAAAGTTTCTAGTAGACTGTACAAAAAACTCATCAAAAACTCTACCGACTCTAGCACTTGTGCTATAATCTTGTTTAAGATTTTTTTCAAATAAATCAGCGTCTACTAAAGCTTTTCTAGAGTCCTCAAGCATTTTAGAGTAATCTTCTTGTTGTGAATTTACTAGCTTAGCTTGTGAGTTTACAAAAGCTGGTAATTCATTAAAACCTTTTTCCTCCCACTGTTGTATCTTGGAGTTGTAGGTTTGTATCAACTCATTATATTGATCCGCTTGTTCTTGACTCGCGCCGCCAGAATAAAAAGTAAATCTATCTATTTGAGTCTTAATATCTTCAACTTCTTTCTTTAGTGGTACAGCTTGAGACTCCCACTCTTTTTTAGCTTTTTCGTAGTTTTCGTAGTTTTTATCTACACTTTCTTTTTGTTCTTTGATTAAAAACTTTTGAGCTTCTAAGCTTTCTGCTCCGGTGGCAAAGTTTGGACTAGCCACCATGTACTCTTGTACATCTTCTGAAACATTAAATAAGCTGTTATTATATACTTTGTCTTTAGCTTGTGTTTCAGCTTCATTATATATACCTTCTAGCTGAGACTGATTTTGGCTATTAAGAGGTACTATTTTGTTTGTTTTTTTATAATCTAAGTATTGATCATACTTGCCACCTAAAGTTTCTTTTAAATATTTAGTATAGCTTTCGTCTGAATCAAAAGTAGGTTCAAAAGCAATAGTTGGAGCCATCATACCAGGCACAGTTTTACTTACTGTTGTTCTGTCTTCTCTACTTTTTATAGGACCAAAATAATCATTAGCTTGAATAGCTACTATATCTTCTTTTGGTATATTTTTTATTCTATCGTTTATTACATTGGTAGCTGAAATTGCTTCAGCCTTTAATCTATCTTGCTTCTCTTTCTCTCTTCTTTTTCTAGTTGCTATTCTTTTCTCACTAGCAGATAAAGGTTTGTCTGGATCAGGATCTTGTAACTCCGAAGAAGTATCTACCGATGGTAACTCCGTAACTTCTGGTTGAACACCCGTAATTATGGATGCTCTGCTTGGGCTTACTGGAACTACAGGTACATCCTTTCCCGCAGCTCCGTTTTGAAAATCTTTTTTATCTTCTTCTTCTTTTTCTTTTTCTTCTTCAACTACTTCTAAACCATCAGTGTTTGAAATATATTCATCTAGTACGGTAAAACTGCTTTGTTCAAAACCTTCCGTTACAAAATCTTCAGAGATGTCCTCTCCCTCGTATTTATATTTTATCGACATTTAATTTCTATTTTAACAATGGATTCTTTATTAGTTTTCTTAACTCTTGTTTTAAAATATCACTATCAGGAAGCAAGTCTATTAATGTCTTGAGTCTAGTTGTATTATTTAAGTCAAACTTCATAGTATCTGTAAATTCAGTTCTTTCTCCTTTAGCAGTGCTAGATCCTGATACAAAATCTAGCTCTAATATTTTTGGAGCTCTACTGCCTCGCCCAGCTACTTCTGATGTTGATGTATTTATTCTTGCTGCAATAATTTTTTCTCCACCAATTTTTTTATCTTTAAAGTAAGCCGCTGCAGTTTTAGGCGATGTCATTTCTTTAAATATTCCTGGAGCTGCTTTAACCGCTTGCCCTACTTTTATTTCAAACTGCGTTGGATCACCTACTTCTTCTGGTTCAACCTTACTTTGTTTATCTATGCTAAATCTAATTTCTTGACCCACTTCTATTTTAGAGCTAGGATTAGCTGCTTTTATTCTTTCAACATCTTCAGCGGTAGCTTGTCTAAAACTACCAAATTCACTTGAGAATTTTTTATTAATAGAATCATCTATTAACGCGTTTTTTATATATTCTACTCTTTGACTACGATCTGGATAATCTTGATTGAACTGCTTAATGGTCATACCACCTTTTTCCAAAGCGAAAGTAGTGAAAGCTTGAATTTCTTGATCTGAACCTGCCATTATTCTACTAGCTTGACCGCTCATAACTGAATCTAAATTATCTCTTATAGTGCCAATGTCTAATATTTTCTCTGTACTCTCGTAACCACCTTCTATTTTTTCAATTTCACTAACTAGGTTTGTATTTATATCACCTTTATTATCTTCTACATTAACTTCTTGGTAAACCTTAGAGTAGTCAGGTAAAGCTGGGATATCTGTTACAAGTTCACCATCCCATACTCTTACATCTTTTTTGCTGGAGAATTTATAATAAACCTTATCTCCTTTAGTAACTTTTTCTACATCTTTTAATTCATTTTCATTTAACGTTTCCGCAAAAGTACCATTTCCATCAAACTGTTCTACTGGAACTAGTGTTATACCCTCTACAAATATTTCTCCTTCTTTGCCTTTATATGTCTTTCTGTCTTCTATAACATCATCATTGATCATCACATCTGTATCAAGTGCATAGTGTAATAATTGATTAGAAAACATTTCCTTCTTATTACCTCCTTTATAAGTCCAACCTCCAGGTTTTGTTTGTGTATCTTCACCTTTTTCTTTTGCATAATCTAGCCCAGACATAAGGTTCGCAAAACCACTAACAGCTTCAGCTTGGTACATTTTAGCACCATCTACTATTTTATTATACTTTTCTCTTTGGTCTGCATCTAAACTAGTATTTAAAGCTAATTGAACAGAAGCATCTATAGCCCCTGGTTCTCCATCAGCACCGTTTAAATCAATCTCAACTTGCTTCATAAATTGTTGAGCTAAGCTTAAGCCACCATTTTTTTTGATTTGAATATACTTATCTCTAGCTGCATCCATGTAAGACGCTCTAGTGGCTGTTGTTAGCTTTTGTTGAGCAAGAGCTTCTTTTCTAGCTTGAGCTGCTTGAGCTGCTTCCGATTTTCTTCTAGCTTCGCTAGCACTTAATATTCCTTGAGCAACTTGTTGCCCGAAACCAGCTATTGCTTTTCCCCAAACGTCTGTAGATCTATCTACGATTATAGGTGGATTTCTATAACTCATATTTTTTTATTTTTAACCAACTCTTGTTCCATAATTTTCATCAATTCCAAAGTCTTGTGTTACGTCTATCATTTTAAATGAGGTCTTACCTGTTACCGGAGCCTCTACTTTTTTCCAAATGCTCCTATAGCACTAGAAGCTATACCTCCAATAGCTCCAATACCTCCAGCTATAGCACCTGCTTTAGCTTGATTAGCTTGTGCTTCTTGCGCTTGAGCTTGTGATATTGCGCCAGCAGCTCTGTCCATATCAGCGTTAGTTCTGTTTTCTTGAGTTTGAAACTTAAATTGCTTACCAGCGGCATCAGCTGCTTGGAGTCTTTGACCTTCAGATATAGCGATACTTTGTAAACGTTGTTGCTCAGACATTTTTTGAGCTTGAAGTTGTTGCTCTCCTTGAGCTTTTAGTTTTTCGTTTTGAGCTTCTTGTTGTTCTATATTTGCTGCCACTCCTTTTTTACTAGCTAAAGCTGCTTGAGCCAATGCAGTTGCTCCACCAGCACTTGCTCCGGTAGCTCTTATTGTATCTAAAGTGTTAGCTAAAGCTATATCAGCTTGTTCTACTTGTATCTCAGCAGCTTGAGTTGCAACACCAAGGTTCGCGAAAGGGTTTGATAGTTGACTTGAAAGATCAGTTGCTAAACCAGATAAATCAGTTGTTGATTCATATGGATTTATAACTGACTGCCTATTTGCTTTTAAAGCGTTTAGCTCTGCTTGTGCTTGTCTTTTTGCGGTTCTAGCTCTGCCAGCTGCTTTTCCTGCTTTACTAGCTCCAACTGCAGAACCTACAGCTGATCCTACTGCGCCTACTACCGCTGCGGTTACTAATCCCATAATTTATATATTTTTTATTAGTTCGTGTGATGGGGTTTTATCTACAACCCAACCTAGTTTTTTATGTGTTTCTATCAAATGCTTGTTTCTACCTATACTAAACATATATTTTTTACCAGATTCTTTACATACGTTTTCCGCCGTAGCTATTAAAAGCTCTATAGCTTTTTTACGATCTTTGTCTCTATAGTCTGGATTTGAAACTATCCACTCTAGTAATACAGCATCGGAGTTTGTGAAGTAAAGGAAGCCGGCAACAATAGGTTGATTGTCTTTTTCAACCATTAAACCACCCGTACCGTTGTCTGGTAGAAAGCTTTTAGGTGGATTTTGCCATTTAGGCCATTGCTCCCACCAATAACAAAGAGTTTCCCAATCGTTATCAGTAAGTTTGCGTACATTTAATTTCATTTAACTTGATTTAATATGATGATTCTGAAAAATTAGAAGATAAAGAAAATAATTCATTCGATCCGGATGTAGCTGTGTTAGTAGCTGTCATTTTAACTGTAGCAAAAAATCCTTTTACTCCAGAAATTGATTGACCATATACAACTTCACCTTGACTAGCTGGACTAGTATTTATAAGATTAGCAAAGTACTTATCTTCCTTTCTTTTAAACTTATTTTTAAGCAAACTGTCTTCCATATCTGACAATGTTAGAGGTATAGAAAAAACATCTACAAAATTAGCTTGATCTTCGTTAGCTAGATCTTCATTTGTTACAAAGCTAGTCATTGACCAGTTTTGACCACCTTCATAATTTATGGTTTTAAAAGATTTTGATACAGAAGGTTGTAGATTTAATACACTAGTTACAGTTGAATTATATTGTGTACCGTAAAAATTAGCTCTTGGTACAAAAACACCTAAGAGATCTATATCTGTATAATGCTTATATATAGAACCAGCTTTAGTTGAAAAGAAATTGTTTTGAATACTAAACAATTGTGTAGGTATATAACTTAAAATACTTGTCCAACCTTTAACCGATTCATCAAAAGTGACAGTTACTTCATTTTCTCCATTATTCGGTTGAAGAGATAACACGTATGAGTTATTATATATGTCATAACCTCCAATAGCTTTACCACCTTGTAAAGATCCAAAGTTATCTCTAAAGAAATCGTACATACCGTAATTAGATATCTCCGTTATACCGTCCATAGACAACCTAAGTACAGCTCCTCTCGATGCATCTGTAAAGTATTTTCTATAACCATAAACCGCAAAAGATTCTGGGTTTTTAGATATACCAAACTCACCAGCATATGGTTGTATGTTTCCAATAACTAAATTAGAAGCAGTTGTTAAAGGCATACCTTCTTGACTATATATAGCGTCTTTGTCTATTAATGCTCTACTTACTTTTCTTTCTTGAAAAATAACAAGATTAGAATCCTCTGCGTAAAGCTTCTGTATAGATCCATATCTTGGGTCAGTAGATCTAGTGATGTCTTGAGCAACTGAAAATTGATTAGTGTTATTTGTACCAGTTCTAGAGTTATAGACACCTGAATAAATAAGAGAACTTTCTCTAATTTCAGCTTCTTTAACTTGATCTACAGCATACGCTTTAACGCCAAAATCTACAGTGGTGTTATTATATCCACCACGTATTCTTGCTTCTTCTATGTACCAGTCTTTATTTATATTTGCTGTTGATGCGTTGTATTCTTTTGGTATGTTTGTAAAGTCTTTTATAGGTCCTAGCACAAAGCTAGTAACGCTTGATATAACAGGATCTGGTGTTGGGTTTACTACAATCTGAGTATTACTATTTCTTTTAGTTATGTACCCTATATATGTACCACCACTATATTCTATAGTTACTTCTTGTCCAACATTCATACTAAAAACCCCAAAACCTGGTGCGTTTATGTTTATAATATTACCATTTTGAGAAACAAACGCAGGTGTTGATCCGGAAACTACATCTGTAATGCTTTTAATCTTCTTTAACCAAAAAGAGTTATAGTATTTCAATTCTATAGTAGCTGCCATAATTAATTAATCACTTGTTTTTTTTGTTTATTACACTATTAGGTTAGTTGTTCTATTATTTCCTCTACCGTTATTACAAGTAGTAGGGTTACCACCTCTTAAAGCATTTATATCAGCTACTCCATCTTTTTGTCCGTTAGCTTTCAATTTAATAACTCCTTTAGCCGTACCTCGTGATTGACCAGTATTATTAACCGGTGCTCCATAAGCAATTTCATCATCAACAGTAATTGAACCAGGAAAAGATTCTTTCCATCTTAGCTCACTTACGTAAAATCTATCAGCAGTAGGAGGTGTATACACTTGATCTAAATTTGAAGAGTCATAAAACTCACGTATATATTCCGCTATAGGAACTTCCGAGTATACAGCAACTGTAGGATTAGTACCAAGGCAACCAGTGGTAGGTACTGTGGTTAAACCATTACCATTGTTTGTATACAGGTCGTATCTATAGACTTGCTGCACTTGTCCCGCGCCCGTGTAATGTAGATCAAACAAGTCAATGTTAAATTCTCCGAGTATATCATCTGTTGTATTTGCAGAGTTATCTATTTCAATTAAAAAAGCATATTCACCCGGCGTGTTTTGAGCAAAATATGTATAATAATTAAAACCAGTTGAGTCGTTTATATCGTTTTGTACAAGTACTTCTGGATCAGTAACACTTCCATTACTATCGTTTATTTGTACCCAAGAAGATGAAGGGGTTGGTCTATGATACGCTTCTATAACTATATCTGAAGATATTGGATCTAAATTTGAATTTATGTGATTTATAAAAGCATCAAATTTAATTCCAAACTCTCCTCTCTCTAGTACACCAACAGGTGTGATACCATCTTGTTTGTAAAATAATGAATTTCCTGAATCACCACCGCCATTAGGTAGATTTGCATCGGCTATTACTCCATCTGAAATATAATAACAGTAACTAATGCTGCTTGGGTTTGGCGAAGTTGTTGGATAATATTCCCATGCGTCTGAATTACCCAGAGATTCACCGAGATTAGATAAAGGGTAGCCTTTTACTATACTAATTGAATTAGTAGTACAAATACTACCAGAGTCTAAAGTTCCATTATCAGCTGCGTCGCAAAGCTCAATCACAAGAGGATATGTACCAATTGATGCACTTGTTCCAGCAGAGGTTAAACTTAATATACCTGTGTTTTGGTTTAGTGCAAAATAACCGTTTCCATTACCTGAATTAATCCTCCATCTAAAACCAACAGTATCATTAGCTGCGTCTACAGATCCATTTACAGCAGCATTTGAAGCATCTTTAAAGTCATGTATTGTTTGATTTGTGGTGAAAGTAGAGTCAAAATAGTAATATGGAGGCGTTGGAACCGCAAAACTTGGAGTTATATTAGTTAAACTACCTTCAAAAGGAAGCGTAACAGAGCTCCAAGAAGAACTAGGACTAGGATCTGTGATTTCTATTTCAAAAGTAAATACATCTTCAATAGAACTATCATACTCATATACAAATGGGCGTAAGTGTTGTACATAATACGAGTTAGGTTGAATTCCAGTTGAAGAAATTTGACTTACCTCAAAATCATTAGTAACATTTTGACCAAGTCCATTTGTAACAGTATACCCACCTAATACAGTGTTTTGCATTTCACCTCCAGTATTGTTTAATGGATAAAAGGTTCCTGTTAGATCTACATTTCCAGCTTGACCTTTTTCTGGGTTGCTTTCAAAAAATTGAAAATTAGTATCTTGTAGAGACACTGGACCATCAAAACCTACATTAACATCCCAATTTAAATCAGAAATAAGTCCTGTTGAAGCTGTCTCCCAATAAATATCTAAATTAGATACAAAAGGTTCTGTTTCGTAAACAGCAAGTTGAAACCTGTCTAGTTGAAAACTGCCTTGACTGTGAGTAAAGTTTGTATAGTTTAATCCAAATTGTTCTTCTGTAGAAACTCTAGATACAATAGGGTTAGATTCATATTGAAAAATCGCTGCAGTTCTATCGCTGCTAAGTGGATCTCCTAGTAAATCATTTGTATTACCAATTGATGTAGAAATATCTGAAGACCTAAATGGGTAAAATTGAGTACTACTAAATGTTCCTGCTGCTGAACCTGTTGGTTTAACACGACCAAACAATTTAACACTACTTCTATATTGTTTTTGATCTGGCCCAACCTCTGCTAAGTCTCTTGGGACTTTATTTATGTTATCATTTACAAGCGTTATGTAGCTTACAGATTTATCTGTATCTGTAGAATCTTCAATAAAATCACCACCTGCAACTGCGCTAGGAAGATATACATTGTAATACTCTTGCTCTGTTTGTTTAACAACAATCTTGTAAGAATACCATCCTAATGTATTTATAGTATAACTAAATTTAGTATCTACTGGGTTTAAAGATTCTATTTCATACAAGTTATTTACTCTACCGGTTGTTGTTATTTCATAAACATTACCACCTGTATTATTAACGTTAGTAACCAACACGTAATCTATTGTGTCACCTCTTAAATATTCACCCTGTGAAGGTATATTTATATTTCCAGTAGGGTCTATTTCAAATGTATATGTAGAATCTGTTATTGTAGTAGTGCTAGAGGCTAATAGGTCAAACCTACCTGCTTCTTGCGCATATAATCCAGGGGCGCTATTTTCTGTTTTTGTAGATGTTATCGGTGTATTAACCGCCATTACAATAGAACTACCAGGCCAATCAATCACACCATCAGGCATATCACCAGAATCAACATCTCCAGAACCGCTTGGCTCGTCTTGTATATATTCGTTATATATAGTAGATCCAGCAAAAAATACACCAGCTACATCAACACCGTTTCCTTGACCTGAAGATAATATAACGTCAGATTGTCTTCCGAATTTATCTGATAAAACAATACCAACTTGATAATTTCTATTTTGCTTAACTGTATGATTTGGATATTCTATAAAGTTAGTATAGTCACCTGATGAAATCTTCGTTTGTACGTTAATATTGTAATTTATAGATCGAGGAGGAGTATGTTTTGTTTGATAATTACTATAAACAACTCTATTAGCAATCACCTCTTGCCCCATTGCTTTAACTGGTACTTTATCATATACTCTAGTAGTTTGATCCTCTGGAAGCGTTCTAATTGGTTTTGTAGATTGATAGTTATATGTGTAGAAATTATTATTTCCAGTTACACCATCTAGCACTATTGAGTCAACTATCTTTATAGCTACTTGATCAGATTCCTTGTACAGTATATCAATTTCTTTAAGTTTATAAGAACTAACAACGTTGCTAATAATGTCTGGAAGAGGTATGATTAACTCGATGTTATTTACATTGTTTTCAAACCAATTAACAATTGTACTTTGAACAGCATTATCTTCTTGCCCGTTAATAAAGTAACCTTTTTGTTTTGGTATAAAAGCTATCTGTGTAAAAGGAGAGATAATAGAATACTCGTTATCTTCGAATTTAAATCTATACGCGAATCTAACAAATTTTTCTTCTAGGTAGTCAGGATCACCAGGCCAAGTACTAACGCTTGATTTGTCAGTCATAGTCGATGATAAGAAATAAATAGTATCTGTAGCTGAAATAGCTGTAATCGGCGCATCTGATATTGTAACAGTAGTTTGTCCTGAGGTTGTTGATGCCACCGCGCTAACAACTGTTATATACTCGTTTGGTAATATTGTTGGTGATCCATTTTGGGATCCTAATACAGTCATACCAGCGACTACTCCATTATTTTCTGGAATATCAAACACAGTTGTTGAAGTAACACTAATGATGTCTTCAACTTCTTCTTTTATAAGGGATATAGGTTGGTATGGATTGTATTTAGCAACGGAAATATGATTTTCTTTGTAGTAGTGAGAGCTGCCTTCGTTCGCTGCAATTTGTACGTTTATTTTTCTTGGTTGGTTTCTATTGTCTGTCCAAAACAATAGATCTTCTAATAAGTTAACACCAAAAATAGGATTTTTTGTGGAAAAATTAAGCCAATAACCTTCTAATAATAAGTTAGTTTGGTTATTTAATGAGTTATAAACTAATATTTGGCAATTAGCATTAGCATCTGCTAGACCTGTATTATACCAATCTGTTTTAAAGTAATAAACAAGAGAGTTAGTGTTATCAACAAAATAACCTATTATCTCCCCAGCAGTGTCATAAGAACTTGATGTAACCTTAGAGTTACCCAGTATAGACTCTAAAGCTCCTACGTCACCTGCTTCTGATCTAGAGACAGCTATGTTTAAAGCGTCTCTGTACTCGTTCTTTGGTATTAATCTGTCATCCAAGTCCTTGTTCATCTTGGATTTTAGAAAAGTATTTTTAATCTCAGCCATTTAATTTATGATTTTATCCACTTGGACTTACCTCGCATAACTTGAACAAATTCGCTTAGTTTTATATTAGATAATCTTATCTTAGCGTTTCTTAATTTAGCACTTTTTTCTTGACGTAATCTTTGAACTAGATATTCAGGTTGGTTAATTCTAGTAGAAATTATAGCATGTAAAATATAAGCATACATAGCCTCCTCAGCCATCTTAGGGACTCTAGTATCTAAGTCATAAGCTAAACCATCAGAAATGTACTCTAAAATGATCGTACGGCCAACTAAGTCGTTTGAGAAACAAAAACTATTAGTTCTTTCATTAATTGTAAACCAACCATTTATTTGACTAACCTCAGGTTGTAGTCCGTAGAAGCCACTTTGCCAGGCAAAACCTTGACCAAAACCTCCACCATAAACATCAGCCCATATAGGTGATCCGTCTTCTAGTTGATTATTTATAACACCAATACCGTTAGTATTCCATCTTTCTTCTGTTATAGAAGTTCCTTCTATGTTATTACCAAAACCATCTTGCATAGGTATACCTTTGTCATCTTGCAGAGGTATAGCTGTTGGGTTACTAGTTAAAGTAGTTGGATATATAATATGTTTAATACCTGATTGATCTATCCAAGAAATGTTTACATAATTAACATAATCTTGAGGTATAGGTACACTTAAGTTTGGAGGTACACTTAACTCTTGTGATCTTACGCTTTTCAATGTATCATAGCTAAACTCTTGCATAGCTCTTTTAGCAAAAAACACAACATCTGTTCTTTTTGCAGATAATATCATTTTACCATCACCAACATAAGCCACTAAAAAGTTGTTTACAATGTCATCTAGCTTAGTGTATGCATATGAGCCATAATTTTCCTGTCTAGCAGACTCTATAAGCTGTATAATTACTACATCGTTTATTGATACAGTTGAAACAACAACAGAACCATCTACTAAATTATAGTCTGTAAACTCTGTTTTTAATTGATTATTTATAAAAACTTGGTAATTGGAATTTTGAGTACCTTGTATAGTTGGTTTTAATGTAGTATTTCCAACCCATTTTATACTAACGTTAGTGGCGTTTGCATCTGAAATATAAGCCTGTTGGCCTGAATAGTAATGTGCGTTGTTTTCTGTAATTAAACCCATCTGTTATTAAGATTTTGCGTTTTGTTCTTCTTGTTTGATTTGTTGAGCAGCCAAGTTTATTATAGTAGGATTCTGAACCACTACACCAGCATATAAAAGTATTCTATTTATAACGTTAGTTTGCTCAGAAGTATTTAGTTCAAAGTCTTGGGAACCTGTAGTTGTAAACTCATAATAACCATTATTTGATGTAAAGTTCCAAATAACGTTTTTAGGTTTTCTAAGAAAAGACATCTGTACGCCAGTTTGTATTGTAGTAGGTTTTACGTACACCTTACCACTTTCGTAGAGGTAAACAGGGAAATTTTCACTGGGAGCTGTTAAATCAGATCTATCTATATTGTAAAATTCATTTCTTTGTAGTCTTTGAATTTCTATATCATTAAAAGTAATTGTACCTAGCCTGTAAAAAGCAAATTCATTATTTCCAGGATTATCGTCATAGACAATAGGTATGCCTCCTTGCAATATATCATTGTAAGGTAAAGGGAAAAAACCAAGGGCTGGGCCTGAATTATAGACAGAGTTTCCTAAACATTTGAACGTTTCTATTTTGTCATCTATATCGATTTGTCTATCACTGTAATCAAAATCTGCTTGAGGCACGCGTAACTGCTGATTTAAGTCATCGAAGTATTGCTCAAATATATCAAGTTGAACTTTAGTGGCTGTTTTATTAAACTCATCTGGAGTCATGTAACCACGTTGCTCTTTATTTAATATCAGCAAAACGGTTTTGTACACCGAGTTTACGTTTATAGCCATATCTGTTTTATTTATTCAGAAAAGTTAGTAAAAATTAATCTAGATTTTGATCTTTCTAATTTATCTATTTTTTCTATTAATAATCTTTGTAGTAAGTTTGGATTTGTATTTTCTCTATTTGCTAATATAGCGTAAACCATACAAGCATATAAAGCTTCTTCCGCCAGCTTTGGAATAGCCGCATTTTCATCATTAGTTAAAGCATTTGATAAATATTTGAACTCAAAATCAGGGTCACCTACGTTACCAGCATTAAAAGTAATAACTTTAGTAGTGTAATTTATAGCGAATTCATCGTTTCCAGGATTACTTTCTACTTGTGTATATGTGTTACCATCTACAATTATAGACACGACACTAACGAAATCAGTAGGTAAAGTGTAAGTAGCTGGTAAAGATAATTCGTCTGCAATAAATTGACTTTTTAAAGTTTCGTAAGCGAATTCCTGTAGACATCGTCTAGCGTGAAATACCACCTCTGTTCGTTTTGAATCAGGTATAAGTTTACCTGGCCCAGTGTAAGAGATTATAAAGTTGTTTATTATATCATTTAATGATATAAAAGCATTTGTAAGAATTGTATCTGCCATGGGTATTATTTTTGATCGTTAACGTTTATTTGTTGTTCTTTACTATTAGCTAAAGACATAACAAATTGATCTTTCGTCATTACTCCCGCGTAGCCTAATATTTTATCTATTAACAATGGTTGATCTGATTTATGTATTTCAAAGTCAGTAGAGTCTAAAGGATTGTAAATATAATGTCCTAACTCAGAATCTATATTAAAACCCCATTTAACATCAGCTGGGAATTTTAAATAATTTAAAACAACATCACCAGTAAGTGTTGGAAACAAGGTTATTTCTCCGCCTTCATAAATATAAACAGGGTAAAAAGCTGTAGGCGCTGTTAATGGAGATTGATTAGTTGTATAAATCTCGTATTGCTGTATTCTTTGAGCTTCTCTATTACTGTATATTACAGAACCTAACTCTTGAACAGCTGAGGTTGGTGTTATTTTTGAGTTAACTAAAGTTAAAGTTTCATTTGTTTTAAATATAGATATTTTTTCATCTAGTAAAGCCATCCTGTCAGCATAAGCTAAAGAAGTTTGGGGCATACCTAATAATTGATTTAAGTCATCAAAATATTGGGTGAATATCTCTTGTTGTGCCTGAGTAGCAATTTTGTTAAATTCATTTGGCGTTAAAACACCTCTTTTCTCTTGCTCTAGAACAACTAGAACAGCTTTATAAACTGAGTTTATGTTTATAGCCATTTTTACTTTTTTTAGGTTACTTGTTAAAATATAGCCGACCGCTTTTAACAGCCGGCTTATATTGATTATTACATGTTATATGAACTTTTTCTCTATAGATTTAAAAATTTCCAATCCTTCATCTGTCTTAAAGAAAGCCGCCATAGCTGAATACGGGTGCTCGTCAAAAGGAACAGTCATAAGTTTCTTACCATTAGATGCCCAAACAAAAGTTCTTTGATCTGCTGATAGTTTTATTATACCTGCTTCAGTTGCTTTAATAGCAAAGTTTCTTAATTGTACATTTTCATCATTAGCTAGATCAATAAATAAATCTGGATTATTCTTAGCGAACATAAGAAGATCTCTTTTTATTTCTCTACTAGTCATCTTAGATACTTCAGAACCTACTTCTACTCTTAATATAGCCTCTGCTTGATCAATATCCATAGATTTAGCTGCGTTTAAAGCTTCGATCTCCATTTCTAAATATACTAAATCATCAGTTGCTTTTTCTACTTTACTAAACTCATAATACTTAGCGTTTAGAGAAGGGTGATAAATAGATAATAGTTTCTGTAAATTTTGTTTTTGTTTAGGTACAAATAAAGTACCATTTTTAAATATCACATGACCAAGTGTTGATTCACCTTTTTGTTCTTCTACAAGTGGTGAATTTTGATTGGTTGCGTATCTTAATTCTTTTTGTTCCCCGGTTTTTTCATCGAACCACAATAAAGGAAATCTACCAGAATGTCTTGATGGTAGAGTAGCTGTTAATGGAGTGTATGGACCTTTTAAAATATAAGTTCTATCTTTAATCTCCCATTTTGGTTCAGCTGGTTCTACTTTTACTTGTTTTGTTTTTATAGGCTGAGGTGCAACCTCTGCTTTTACTACTGCTTTTTTAGCTTGATTTGCCATAATATAATAAAATAAAAATGTTAATAAAAGTAATGATTACCCCCGTTGATATAACGAGGGTAAAAATTACAGTAATTTACTCTTGTATTAGTCAGTAAACAATACGAAGTTGTTTGCCGCTTGTACACATAAACATCTTTCAGATAAGAAGTGTACTTCCATTGCGTCAAGATCAGAAGTGTAAGCTCCACCAACAGATCCAGTTAACCAAGACTTCATACGTCTGTCATCGCTTTGAGATGCTCTATAACGTACGTGTAAGAATGGTCGTCTGATGTTAGTTCCTAAAATTTGATCATAAACAGTAGAAGTTCCAGCTGGTACTAAGATACCTTCGATACCTGCGTCAGCAACAGCTCCTCTTGTAGATGCATCGTTTAAGTATTTCCAGTCAGTCTTGTAGAAGTCATAAGAACCTCTTCTGAACCCTGAGAAACCTAAGTTTAATGCCATATCTTCTGAATTTTCAAATAACCCATAAGCAACACCACCGTTTGCTCCAGCAGATACTCCGCCTAACATGTTATCGATAGTTAAAGAAAGTTGACGATTAACGAATAACATATTTTCTTCGATAGCTCCTTGAGTATCTAAGTTTTTAAGAATTTCGTCAAACTCAGTTAAAACTCCAGCAGCAGGTGCAAATCCAGAATAAATGTTACCTCTTGATTTTACAGCAGCAAATAAACCTTCAGTCCCTTTATATGAAACATCTCCAGCGATAGCAGCAACACCAGATCCAGCAGCAGCTTTAGTTCCTTCAACTACAGACATTTCTAAGTAATCTTCAAAACGTAGTCTAGTTTCAGACTCAGCTTTTAAATACCATAAATATCCTCCAGTTCCATCTTCAGTAGCAACTTCAACCCATCCAATCTGAGCAGCGTCAGATCCAGAGATAGCGTATTTGTCTTTAATGATGATAGGTGAGTTAGAGAACTGAGTGAAAGAAGGAGTAATTGACTTTATGTCAGAATCTCCAGTTCCTTTTTGAAACTCAGAACCGTATACAAAAATCTTCAAGTCTGTATCTAATACGTTGAAAGTATCATCAAGATCAGCTCCAGTATAAGTAGCAACTGTAAGAGTAGCTAAAGTACCAGCTCCGTTGTTAACGCTGTCTGTTACTAATGCAGTTACTTCTAGTCCGTTTGCAGGATCTAAAACTACGATAGTATCATTTTTAGAGATAACATTGTTTACTTGAGATGTTCCACCAGTTACAAATGTTAAAGTAGTAGCTGTAGCAACAGTTACTTCATTGTAAGCAATATGTAATCTATTTTGTTCAGACCATACTACTTGATCAGAAGTCATAGGCATTTCAGCACCTACCATACGTAAGAATCCAGATAATGTTCTGTTTCCGTAACGCTCTACTTCTTGTTCATAAATTTCAGGTAGATATTGTTGTGCAAAATCGTTTCCTGATCCATCTGTAAAACTTAAATAGTTGTCAGATAGTAATTGTTGTTTTTGACTCGGCTTAATTGAACCGAATGCGTTGTTTAATGCCATTTTTAAATGATTTTAAATGTTAAATTTTTATTTTTTTTATTTTTAATTTCGATGAACTTAAAGCACCTTCATTTAACACCTTTACTTTGATACCATCTTTAAAACCTGTTTGAGGCGATTGCCTTAAGGCTTGACTTGGATTTTTTGAACTGTCTATAACTTGTTTGACAGCATCAGCTTTTCCTTGTTCGTAAAAATGATTAGCAATAGTATCGACGTTAGCAGCGGCGTACATAGCTTTGTGATAACCTGCTGGGTCTTTAACACTACCATCTTTGTTAAGGAACTTCCCTACGATGTTAGTAATGTTTGACTGAGTTTCTGCAACTTTACTAGGATCCTTTACGCCATACCTGAATTTCTTTTCTCCTAAATTGAAATCAAAACCTTTGAAATCTTGTGAGAATAGTTTTTTAGTTTGGTCTTTGAATAACTCGTGTTGTTGCTCGGCTTTGCCTTGCTCTTCGTTATATCTATTGAAAAAGTCCACAGCTTTCTTTTGTTCTTGAGTTACGCCCGGTCTCAACTTGATCTCGTCGTAGTATTTACTCTTTGTTTCCTCCAAAAAGCTTTTGGCTTTTGCAACTTCTTCTTTAAATGCAAGTTTTTTCTTGCGTATATCTCTTTCTTCATCTAGATCTTCATCGTATGAAAAATCTTCAAGTAAGAGACTTAAATCCTCATTATCTAAATAAGGCTTTGTTTTCTTGTAATACTCTTTAAGTAATGTGTTGTTATCAATACTAGAATAATCAGCGTTTAAACGTACGTAATCATCAATAGTACCACCGGTTTCTTCCATGAATGAAACTAGCTTTTCAACGTTTTCTGGTAAATTAATTCCAGCGCTTTGCTCTACAATAGCTTGATCTAGCTGCTCTTCTAAAATCTCAGCTTCGTTTTGAGAAACCTCCTCTGTTATTTCTTGAATAATTGGGTTTTCATCTTGAATGGAGCTTTCCCCTGATGATACTTGTTCACCCACTTCTTGTATAATTTCGGGTTGTTTATCTGCAACCACGTTTGCTGTTTCTTGCTCTGTATTGGCATTTTCTTCTGTTTTAGTTTCTTCGTTGTTTATTACAACTTTTGTAACTTCTTCAACAGCTGTTTTTTCAGCAGGTTTAGATAGATCAACTTTAATAGGTTCGTCTTTCGTTTTACCTAAATTTTTAGGTTTAATTTTTTTACCCTTCAAGGAGAACTCTCCCTCTTGTTTTTCTTGTGACATAATATAATATAATTAAATAGTTAATGTTTGCTTTTATTTAAAGCTTTGCCTACTGCATACCAAATCCACTTAAATCATCAAAAGCAGATGATTCAAAGTCTTTAGGTAGCTCATCGTTTTGTCTTTGAGCTATCATTTTTGATTGCTGTGTAGCTTGTATTCTTGTTCTTTCGTCTTTACGATCTTCTATTTCAGTCTCTCTACCTTTTTCGGCATCAGCTTTTATTTTTGCTAATTGAAACTGATAGTTAAATTCTTCAGCCATTAGCTCTCTTTTTATTTGAGCCTCTGTCTGCATACGTTGTATTTCAAACTGTGATTTTGCTTGCTCTATACTTACTTTCTCTTGAGTTAGAGCTTGTTGTTTCTGAACTTCAGCCATCGCAGCTTTTTCAGCAGACTGCGCATTTGCTTGTGCTTGAGCCTGTATATTAGCTTGTTGATCAGCCATTTTTTGTTGATGACGTTTCTTTTTCTTAAGCTTTAATAACTGGTTAGCCATTTTTAAATTTCTAACCTGTCTTATGTCTATAATATCATCAAGATCTACGCTTCCAGTTTGTAATGCTACTTGTAAATTTTGCTCTAGCTTAGCTTTTTCTTCTTCGTCAGGCTCTAGTTCTAGATATATACCAAAATCATGTAGATTTAAGTTTTCAATTTCAGTAAGTGTTTGAAAGTTATAATTAGATATACTTTGCTTTAATGAATTAGCTGTTAATGGGTATGATAAAGAATCTGCTATTTTTAAAGAAATATTTTCACACACTCTTAAAGTTAAAAACAATTGAGCCTGCATTAAGTGTCTTGTAGCTGTATTAGATGCATTGACTGCCATTTTTTGCAAACCTAGTAAAGAGTCTTTATCTGGTGTAGAACCATCTCTTGCTTCATTTAACCCGGTAACATCTCTTATCATTTGCAGATAATACTGATAAGTACCTATTAAACTCTGTATTTTAGCTTGACCTGATGATGAAGCTAATTCTTGAATAGGAACCTTACCTGCATTCATACCTCCATCTTGAGTCAAAGATCTACCAACAACACTACCTGTTTGGAAGTACATATTAAGAGCTTCCGCAGGATTATAACTTGTACCATTACCTAAGTCAACTTCAGCTAAACCATCCATATCTAAGAATACACCATCAGGTACTATTCTAGACATTACTTGCTGTAACTTTAAGTGAGTTAACTGAATCATATCTGCAAAACCAGTTATTCTACTTACTATAGACTCTATTCTACCTTTATAAATTCTAGGAGCACATATAGAGTAATTCATTTCTACCTTAGTTGTATCAGCAAAAGGTCTAGACATATTTTCAGCGAGTTTCCACTCTAACATATGGTTATTACCTAAAACTTTAGCTCCAGTATATAAGACCTCTATACTTCTACTTACTCTTTCAAAATTATCATTAGAAGGTGGATCAAAGCTATCTGTTTTTTCTATAGCTTTTTCTAATCCGTTATCTGTTGTTTTTATCTTGAACACCTGGTTCATATAAGTCTTGTATTCGAAATACATAACTTGAACAGTGTTTGAATCATAATTACCCCAACCTGTTATATACTGAGAATTACCTGGCATTTCTTGTATAGCCTGTAATTCATCTTCAGATATATCTGGAAACTGTTTTTTTAATTCAGATATGGTTATAGACTTTACTTCTCCAACATAGTATATGTCATCAAAGTTAGGATCTTCAGTATACGAGTAAACCATATAAGCTGGATCAACGTAATCAATAGTTACTCCGTTTGATGGGTTGAAACCTGTTTTTACCGCAGCAATACCTAGTACTGTTAAATCGTGATTTAACCTACGTCTAATTAAGTTATACTTGTTTCTTGCTAAAGTATTATTTATTACTTCTTCTTCAGCTACCTCAACACCCTGCTTGTAAGATAGTTGCATATGTAATTCTAACTCTTCAAGAGTAGATGGTAATTCATCTTTCTTTAAGTTTGATCTTGAAAAATCTGCTCCAGTGTTTTCTTTTGCTTGTTGTATTAAATCTTGAGCAACCATATCTGCCGCTATTTCACTAGCATGATCAGTTCTTTTCTTTTGACTTTCAGGGTCTTGCGCGTAAGCAACTATATCATATTCTTTATTAGACATACCGTTAACGACAATATCTACGAATTTAGGTATAACTGGTACTGGCTTCCAATCTAAATTTAAATAAGATAAATCACCATTTATAGATAACTCATCTTTATATTTAGCTATAGATTGCTCACCTCTAGAGTATAATCTAAGTTGGTGATAATTGCTATAACTTTGAGCGTATCTATTACCGGAACGACCTTCTTGAAACCACTCTCCTTCAATAGCTCTAGCTACTTGAATACCATAATCTAAGCTTGCTTTAACTTCATCGCTAACTACTTGGCTAGGAAAAGAGCTATTACCATTGGTGTATACTTTCATTTATCTTATAATTTTTGACGACGTTCCTTTGTTGTTGTATCGCTTTATACCTAAATCTATTTTCTTGTGCTCTCTTTTAGCTACAGGCGTATATCTGTTTTTATTACAGGCCATTATAGCTAACCCCGAACTTATAGAGGCATCGTGTTTTGTTCTATTGTTTATATTAAATTTAGCCCAGTCCTCTAGCGTTCTTTGAAAATACATACTTCCATAACCATTAGGCGTGTTACCTACGTTTTCTTCTATATATGTCTCTATAGCTGCCGCATGAGCTTGTTTCATATCTTCACTAGAGTTAGGTACTCCACCTATTTCTCTTTCTGTAACAGATAACTTATTATATATCTTATCTGGTCTATTCATTGAAAAACCTCTATAACCTCTTCTTTTGAAATGGTATAATAATCTAGGTTTATTATTTTCCGCTAGTATTGGCATACCATAAAATATACAAGCCATTAATACATCTTCAAAAAATATCTCAGCAGTTTGAGGTCTAGCTATATATTCTAAAAAGAATATGTTAGGTGGTACGTTTTCCATAGAAAACTTTGTTAAACCGTGCAATGATCCATTAGAACCTCTTTTATCAACAGTTCCTGATATATCGTAACTATCACAACCAAAAGCCCCGCAGTGTTCATTACCAGGATATTTAACACCATTTTTTATTACTATTCTATTCTGTAACTCAATCTGTGGAACCCATGATATTCTGAATCTTCCGTCTTTGTTTGGATAGAATAAAACTCTACTATCTTTTATACCATTTTCCCACATAAAACTACCTGTCGTAATGGTAGAAGTATTTTGTAGATCAGCATTGTAGTCTATTTGTTCATATATTTTAGTCAAGTTAAATAAAGACTCTTTAGCTTCATCTCTAAAAGCATGCTCCTCTGTACGTGGAAACTGTCTGTAATATTCATTTAACCCGTCTTGATCATCTTTTAAACCATCAACTTCATTCTGCCAGTGTTCTATAACTCCTTGATCTATAGTATCACCTAAAGGATCTAAAACTTCCTTTTCCGGTGTATCGAATACAGGTAATCCATAAGCGTCAATGAATCCTTCGTAGTTCCATTCCATAGGAATGAACAAACTATATAGTCCCGAGCTAGTCTGACCGTTGCGGTTTCTTTTTGTTGCATCGGAATCATAGTATAACTTTTTAAAATTCTCACCACCTTTATCTAAAGCGTTTGATGTACTTCCCATCATACACTTACCTATAACTCTAGAACCTAATCGCAAACAAGTCTTTGTAACCCTCCAATTATTTAATATGTTCGTAGGTCTTTCCCATTTACCACTTTCATCGTGGACTAATAGTTTTAATTTTTCACCATCGTACGAGTTGTCCCCGGTGTTCTTCCAGTCGATCGTTGTATCGAGCCCGGTGATTTCCTGTAGCTTCTCATTGGTGTCAAGCTTTTTTCTGGTGAACTTTGATGCGGGTACTCTGTACGCAAGTTCTGTCTTCGGCCTGTCCATACCGTCCTGGATTGGTTTGAAGAAGAAGGGGTAATTAACCGAGATGGGTACGACCTTATCAGTAAACATCTTTTTGGCGTCTGGCCCTGACTTTGATAAAATGCCAAATCTTGAATCGGTAGATATTGTTGCCTGGTTAACCGTCTCGCCTGATGCCATGAAAGAGAAACCTGACCGTCGGTTTTTAAGATAACACATTCCGTAACACCGTACATCTGCTTTACAAGCTTCCCAGAATATAAAGAATAATCTGTTTGACTCCCTAAAGTCTGGCTGCCCAACATCAATTTTGGACCACTGCAAGTACATGTACTGAGTACCAGTAATATAAGTAGGCTTGTTCTTATTATAAAACCAAAAACCTTCTTCACGTCTTTTAAACTCTTTATCAATATAGTCATACCATTTTTCTTTAAATTGTAAAGGATGCTCGTCCCAGTCAAATACTGATTTTATTTTTGAAAGTTCTTTTGGATATTCAGTGTGTCTCCATCTTTTTCCTTCAAACTCAACAACATTATCTTCTTTTGGTAAAGCTATTTTAATATTCTGTATTTCGTAGATCTCACCTATCTTACCAGTTTTACTGATAACAATCATATCGAACTCTTTATTATAGCCGTACTCCCATTTGTTATATCTATTTTTTTTATTTATAACTTTAGGCTTGATATGGTCGGGTAATACTTTATATAGTGACTGCTCGTACATTACTTAGATCTTCCTTCTGCAAAACCTCTAAAAGCTTTTTCCGTCTTTTCTACAGGTTTTTCGTTAAGTATGTTTTCTTCGTCTTCAATACGCTTTAAGATTTCAAAAGCGTCAAAAATAGCTAACTTCTTTGTAGCAGCGGCATTTTTAAGGCGATCAGCAGAGATATCATCATCAGAATCAACAATAGCTTCTTTAGCTACTTTAATTAATTCCTCAACTGCTTTTTGCCCAGCTAGGATTATATTCTTTTTCGTCTCCTTTATATTCATATTTAATTACAATATCATTTGATTTCATACAGTATAAACGCTCTCCGTCAATTATAAACTCAAACTCACCATATGGAGTATAACCTATTAGGTCACCAGGAACGATTTTAACAGCTTCTAAGGAACTATTACCATATTTTAGTATTCCTATAAGCTTTCTTTCTTTATCCAGTGTTAGATCGTTATTATCTAACAGTGGTTTTACGAAACACCTATCTTGAAAAGACTTCCAAGTGTCACCATTATTATATAAATATATTTGGTCAGGTGAGCAGAAGTATAGATCATCTATAAACTTAGATCTACTGTCTTTTCTTTTACCTCTAATATCAAAAAAACTTCTAAAAACATTGTGATGTATAATTACTATATCACCTTTTTTAATTGACGTAGAATATGCTGACGGAGTAGAAACTACTACAGCTCTATTGCTGACGGCTTTGAAATCTTCAGTATTAGTATTAGTTATAAGGCTCTTGTCACCTATTTTAACTTCGGTATCGTATCTTTTATTTGTTGGTCTTACAATAAAGTCAAATAAACTCTTCATTAGTATTCTAAATCATATTCAACAGATATTGCCATGTTAGAGTTGAATTTCTTCCATGGCATTACCTCATCTTCTTTTTTGATATAGATACTGTAAGAGTTATCGTCTTCGGAGTATAATATAGTTGATATAGTATGACCTCCATAAACTTTTTGACCTACAGCATAATGCATTGCATCATTTTTGTAATCAGAACCTATACTTATTTTTCTAACTACAGAGTTCATTAGTTAATTGATTTAACAACTGATAATTCAGTATCATCTTTTTCTTCAATGGAAGTATAACTACCATCTGTCATATCAATATTGATAGCTCCGTATTCATCTTCAAGCTCTTTTTTAGTGATATTTATTTCTTGAGAAATAGCAGCTTGTGCGTGTAAAGCTTCATGTTTACGTGCTTCTAAAGCACCTATATCAGTAAATATAGCTTGAAGTCTACCTTGTTGACCTTGAATTTTTTCTAATTGTTCTTTTTTGATTTTTGTCATTTTAATTTGATTTGATTTATTATATTTTTACTTAATTTTATTATCACTTGATTTTTTGTTTTTTTCCCAAGTACGACCAACAAAGTAAGCACCATACACTGTTATCAGTAAAGACTGAAATATTGGCGTGTAAGATTCATCTACTTTGAAGCCACCTATATTACCATCTGCAAAAGATAAAATACTGAATACAAATGTCAAATATATTAAAACCATAGGTCTTATATTCTTGGATAACCAACTGTCACTATTCATATCAGCTTTCCATCGATCTGTGACTTGAGCTTGAGCTTCGCTATCAGCTTTTTCTAATATCTCTTGTATTAGTCTTTGAGCTTCTAGTTTTTCTTCTTTAGTTGTAGTGAGTTTATCAATAACATTACCAACCTCTTTTATTACTCCACCAGTAAGCCATTGAAATAATTTTTTCATTCCATTGATTTGTTTATAGCTTCAGCAAGAGTTGTTTTATCTCTTTTAACTCTAGGCCCAGCAGAATAAGAAACTGAACTACCGCTCTTATCTGTTAAAGTGTATTCGTTGTATTTACCTTTTTTAGGTGTAACTTTATACTTACCTTCAAACCTTTTCTGTATTTCCTGTAATCCAGGTACTTCACCTTCTTTAGCCTCTTTTACTTTACTTGACGGTTTGCCAGGCCCATCATGTCCTCCACCGTGAAGATATAAAGGTCCAGTCTTGTAAAAAGGTGGTTTTGTAGAGTTTTTTAATTTTGCCATTTTTTTTATTTTTAATTATTTATGAATTTCTATAAGCCTCTGCTTCCCAAGGTAGGTTTTTAGCTCCTTCTTTCATTTGAGCTCTTGAGTATTTTTTTCCTTTCCAGTAAACGTTATTATCGTCGTAATCTAAGTCACCACGCTTAATTTGATCTATGTGTATCATTTCATGATCAATAACTTTTTTGGACTGGGCTTGGTTTAAATACTTGTTTATAAGTATTGTACCGTTATTATTAGCCATACCTAAAACACCTTCCTCCATATCAACTTGATATATAGGAGTATTATCGCACTCGAATGGTGGTTTAAGTTTAAAAGCCATACTAGTACTTACAGCTTTTTTTCTTAACTGGAGTTTGTTTAGCTGGTTGAAAACCTGATTGACAATGCTTAGACATAAATGAGCCTTTCATTTGCATAGGTGACTTTACTTCAGAGCCATAACCTTTATTTAGATTTTTCAAAGCTGATGCTTTTTTATCTATCGGCATGTCTTGTAGTAAATTCTTTTTTTCTGTTTTAGAGGATTCCATTCTCATAGCAGAGTCAGTATCATGTCTAGCGTTCTCTAAATAATGTAACCTAGCGCTAGCGCTTAAATTTTTATTGTAAGCTTCTTTTTGATCGTATTTTTTACCTTTATTCATAATTATTTGTTTTTACCACTTAACTTTATCAGCCCACCAAGCGGCAGACATTTTACCTTTCTTTATATTCTTAGCATGTCTAGCTTTGAAACTAGCACGTCTAGCTTTTTGCTTAGCTGACTCACCTTTTTTAGGTTTACCAGCAGTGCTAACTCCTTGTTGTCCAAATCTAATTATTTTTTCTTTACCTGCTGAACACGCTTTTACCACATGAGATTTAGTGGGGTGACTTGGGGTTTTTTTAGGCTTATTACAAGCCATTTTAGATTTATCTAACTTTGCCATTTTATTTCTTATTTAAGTTATACCATTTTTGAATAGTATAACCAATAGACACTGCTAAAAGAGTTAATTTAAGTATCACGTCTATATTAGACATAGACACCATTAAAGCACCAGCGTTTATCATATATAGTTTTATATCTCCTAACGATCCCATTTTATCCTTTAGCTCTTTGAGTGATTGGTCCTTTTAACGAATCACAACCGCAATCAGCTAACTTTAATTTCATACCTTTAGATCCACTACTAGATCCTTTACCGTGTGGTCTACCTACTTGACTTAGCGGTCCGTCCCATATAGTGTTTTCACCAACAACGCCTCCGGCGTTTGCATCAGCTTTTGTTACTTTTAATGCCATAATTATTTGTTTTTTATAATTTCTTTTGCTTTATCATAATCACCGCCAGCTTGTTCCATAGCTAAGCCAAATGCATTGCCTTGAAGAGCTGATGGATCTTTAACATATTGTTTAGCTTGAATATCTCCAGCTTGATTCTGTAAAGATCTTTGTCTTTGACCAACATCTCCAAACATTTTGTTTCCAGCGTCAGTAACAGCATTATTAAATAGTGGATCAGCGTTACCCATTTCATTACCTGGCGTAGGAGTATCGTATGTCATTTGTACCGGTGTTATTTCAAATTTTTGTCCTCCAAAAGGATTTGAGCTACCACTTGGACCGCCAGGCATAACTGGGCTTTGCTTTATCATAGATGGGTCATCAATACTTACTTGATCATTTACACCTATTGATGGTGCACCTGTTACTTGTTGACCTGATTGAGATATCGCTGAACCGATATTACTAAACAGTCCGCCTCCACCTTGTCTACTAGCTAGTAGTTGTGCAAGTGAATCGTTTGTACCCACTCTTCTAGTAGCACCTAGAGCCGCCATTCCAGCTGCAAGAAACTTGTTTGGTGATTTTTTTTTATTGTACATAGTTATCTTTGTTTATCGTTATTAACATTATATATGGCTGTAGTTAAAACTTTATCCGTGTAACTATTACCTTTCATTATTTTATTTCTTCTAGAACTAGTTGGTATATCATCTTCACCTAGCATTATTCTATATATCCTATTTATAAGTTGCTTACATTGAAAAGAAACTTGATATATGTTGTAAAGTTGTGTGGTTCTATTTCTAGGTCTCCACACCTTTATCCAACCAGCTTTTAACAGTTTATTCCATCGTCTATTGTCCCAACTATATGAATAAGAACCTGTTTTAAAGTCTTGTTTAGAGAAATGATCCATACAGTCAAGATATATTAGAAGCTCTAAATCAGCATCATTTAAGTCGTTGTTTTTACAGGCCCATTTACGTATTATACGATAATGTTTTAACAAGTTCATGTCTTTAACATCTCTTGCATCTAGTCTTTTCATAAAACAACAACTATATCCTCTAGTTTGATAACATGATAAAAATCTTTATCTATTTCTATTTTGTGACCGGCGTGTCTGTCAAAGAAAATAATATCGTTTTCATTTACACCAACTACATCACTTCCAATAGAAATTATACTAGCCTCTATATATCTAACATCTTCTCTATGTGATTCTGCAAGAAGTAAACCACCTTTTGTTTTAGTAGTACCTTCTTTTGTTTTCTTTATAATTAAATTTCTACCTATTGCTTTCATCTCCAACTCTTAAGTTATTAATTACACAATCTGTAGATAATATAGTAGTCGCTACTGAAGCCGCATTTCTTAAAGCACTTTTAGTAACCAGTAATGGATCTATAATACCAGCTCGTACCATATTTACATCTTTACCTGTAACCACGTTTAACCCTCTATTTTTCTTATCAGGATAAACCAACTCTAAACCAGCGTTAGAAAGAATAGTTTCATAAGGAGCTTTTATAGCCTCTAGTAAAACTTCTTCACCTTTATTTTTAGCTTTTATATATGTAGACGCGTTGAGTAGTGCAATACCTCCTCCTGGAATTATACCTTCTTTAATAGCGGCTTTTGTAGCGCAGATTGCGTCTTCGACTCTATCTGTCTTTTCTTTAAGTTCAATGTCTGAATTCGCTCCAACCTTAACAATTGCAACCTTAGCAGATAAACGTGCAAGTCTAGTTTCAAGTCGTATAACGTTTGCAGGAGATTTTTCAGTTTCAAGTTGTTCTTTAATTTTGACAATAAGCTCATTTACTTCTTCAGGTGTTTCTTTTATTTGTATTATAGTGTCTTGTTCTCCAGTTACACTTCTTACACATTCACCTAATTTATCAACTGATATTAAATCTAAATCATCTCCAAGATCTTCGTTAATTATAGTAGCTCCAGTAAGCATTGATAAATCAATTAAAGTATCTTTTTTATTAATACCAAAAGTAGGTGCGTTAATAACATTTACTTTTATATTACCTTTTACCTTATTCATTGCTAAAGCTGATAAAACTGGTTGATCTATATCAGCAACTATTAATAATGATTTATTGTTCTTAATAACATACTCTAACACTGATTGTATTTGCCTAATGCTATCTATTGGTGAATCTACTAGTAGTAATAGTGGGTTTTCAAGTATAGCTTCTTTTGTTGACTTATTGGTTATGAAGTTGGAGTTAGTTATTCCTTTATCATACTGCACACCGTCAACAATATCTACGTATGTTTCAGAATCACTAGTTTTCTCCATCATAACAACTCCAGTTTCTCCAACTGCTCTAAAAGCATCTCCTATAACTTTACCTAAAACAGGGTCGTTATTTGTTGAGATCGTAGCCACAGAATCAATCATATCACCTGTAACTTGTATAGAGTTTCTTTCTAAGTATTTTACAACCTTTGTAACAGCGTTATTTATACCGTTTTTTAAATCTCTATCGTTGTAGTCTTTATCTAACTTATAAGCATGTTTAAGTATAGAGTGTGATAAAACAGTTGCAGTTGTTGTACCATCACCAGCTTCTTTTACTGTTTTTCTAGCAGCTTCTTTTAAAAGCGTAGCTCCCATATTTTCTACAGGATCTAATAATACTATTGAATCAGCTACTGTTACACCATCTTTGGTTATAACTGGTTTACCACCACCGTCTTCTAGTATTACACATTTACCACTAGCTCCTAATGTAGAGCTTACGGCTTTTGTTAGTTTTTCTATTCCTTTAAACACCGTGTTCTTGGCGTCTTCCCCGAAATTCAGGTTTTTGACTATTTTGTCTGACATGATTTAATTATATTTAATTCTTAATACTATGATAGTATCATTACTCGTTTTTTTTGTTTTTTACTTTTTATGTATATTAAAGAATTGTTTTACGTAGCATAATCCAACCATCTGAAGTAGCATAAAACTCAGCTGATTCATAAGCCTTATCTAGTTCAATTACATTGTTAGGTGCTGCGGTGTCATTTATAGTATCTCCAAATGCAGGCTTTATACCTAGTATATTAGTACTTGCAACGTTTCCAAAGGACGCCGTTGTAACTATTGTTATAAGTTTATTTAAGTTGTTGGAAGATTGAGGAAGTGTTATTGTTGCTGGGTTATTAGAACCAGTAACGTTCCAGCTAGCTTTTACTATTCCTTTAGTACTTGAGCCTAAGTTCGCATTAGTTCCATCTTGAAAAGTAAACGCACTGTTTGACATTTCCAGTGGAATATTTGGCAACATATCAGCAAGATTACCTTTGTTAATTCTACCTGTTCCATCTACGTTTAATACTGGAAATAAATAGTTATTTGCTGCAAAGTCATTATTTATGTACTGATCTAATATTATCTGTCCGTTATCTTTTACTACAAACGCATTTTCTCTAGTAATAGTATTAGGATCTGTGTAGTCTCCAACACCTACGATAAACTTCGCATCATTTCTACTAACGTTAGCTACTCCAACAACTGTTTGGTTTATACCACCCCCTCTTAATCCTATACCTCCTAAAAGAATAGAGTTCGTAGAGCCAGCGGTCATTTCGTTGTCTTCACCACCTATAATACCTGAATCACTAGAATTAACGTCTATGTTGTTTTTCTGCCCACCTAGTATAGTACTGTTTTCTCCCCTCGCGTTATTCTGCAAACCTCCAAAAACTGCACTAGCTTGACCAGACGCTGTACTTACACCTGTTCCAATTCCACCCATAACAATACTCCCGTTTCCTGAAGCAGTATTACCACTTCCTGAAGCAAAAGAATAAGCTCCACTTGCGGTAGTGTTATTACCTATACTTATAGAAACATTTCCACTTGCAATAGAATTTTGCCCCATTGCCGTAGATGATCCTCCACTTGCCTGGGTATCGCCTCCAACAGCAAAACAGTTCTGATCTGAGGCTGTTGTGCGTGCGCCAAGTGCTGTTGATGCATTTCCAGATGCTAGGGTGTTAATACCCATAGCTACGGAATTACTTCCAGATGATAATAGTTGATTTCCAATCGCAACAGAATTCGAACCGGTGGCGTCTGTGTTACTACCTATAGCTACAGACCCTGCATTACTAGCTACGGCATCTAGACCAAAAGCAAATGAAGAATTTCCCGAAGCATTACCACCAGGAAATGGTACTTGTCCATCAATCCCACCACCTGCAAACGACCCAGGCGCTGATGCTTCCGTACCATATCCTATTGCAGTAGAAGAGTTTCCACTTGCTGTTGTGCTTGATCCCATTGCTGTAGAATTTTCTCCACTAGCTAGCGCGTTACTACCTGCTGCTAAGGATGTTGAACCTGTAGCTTGAGAAGTTGAACCTACCTCGAGCGAGTCTGCTATTGTTAGATTAGCGCCAAACTCAGAGTTTAATCCAGTTGTGTCTTTTATAAATAACTTCTCGCCGCTTACACTAAGCGAGTCATTTTGAGCATGTATGTAATATGCATTGTTTATCGTAGTGGTTGCACTTACTTGATCAAAGTCTATAAAGTGACCAACAGCGTTGTTACTAACTTCTCCCTCTGTTAAAAATAAATTAGAGTAAGTACCGTATACATTTTGTACGATATTTGATCCGTTTAGCTCCAAAACATTAAACCCTGAAATAGCGTCAACTACATTGCTACTAGCTGTACCTTTTATATCTACCTTAGCATACGATGCTACTATTGTTTCAGCGCTTCCAGCTCCAGTTAAACCAGCAGTAGCTTGAACACCTTGAATAAAGTTTACAGATCCAGATCCGCTATGTCTACCTATTGGATTTATACCTATGATTTGATCAACAGTACCAGAACCCGTGAAAGTAGCTCTAGATACACCACCATATATATCAGCAGGGTTATCTCCTGGACTAGGCCATAGGTTCGCTGAATGGTTTGAAAGACTATCATTAAATGTAGCTATGTGAGGTGTAGATGTTAACATGTCGTTAGTCTTAAAGACACTTAACTTTGATTCGGCTATTACATTGTCTTCACCGATACTAACAGCTTCGTTGATATTAAAACTTCCTACAATAGTTACTTTATCGCCATTAGTGTTTTGAGTGATAATTGAATCACCTATAGCCTTAGACTCCGTGAATACCGGTATAGTACCTACTGTACCGTTTACATTGTCAGGTATTACCACTAAGTCAATTATTGACCCTATTGAGAAATTTTTTGTTTGTTTACCAGTTATGTCAGTACCTATGAGTAAATCTCCAGCTTCAACTGCTGATGCTACTGGGTATGAGTATATTATTGCCATGTTTTATTTTTTTGATTGTTTCTTTTCCGCTTTTGTACCATCTTTTTTACTCTTATGCTGCGTACCACCTCTATTATGAGATGACGATGTGAATCTTCCTGTGTTATGGTCGTAATCCTTGCCAATTAACCAGTTTGCACCGTACTTTTTAGTGGCTGCTCTACGCTTTTTCTGACTATCAGCTCTTTTAGCTTTCCTGTCATCTGAATTAGCTGCTGCTAAGTCGCGTTTCTTTTTAGCTGCTGCAGCTTTTGGTGATAATTTTTGTGGCATATGATTATTATTAGTGTATACATTATATACTTACACGAAAAGGTGGTTATTTACCTGCATGCTCGGTACAATTAGCAAATATCAAAAGTGTGACAATAGCCCCTTACTATATAACCTTAACAGGCTTATGTCACAGTATTTAAAAACACGTTACGTATAGAGGGGTACAGCGTTGCCCCCTAACTCCCTGGTTTTCAGCGTTTTACCTTTTACGTTTTACATTTACGGGCCCCCCTTGTTTTTTACGTTTTTCGCGTATATATACCTGATTTTCAAGCATTTACGTTTTACATTTCATGTTTTTTCTACAAATTTTTCTATACTATTTTTCTTTTTTTTTCGAAGAAAATACGACGTCGACTTGATAATATCTATGTAATTTAAATATAATATTAACTAAATAAATTCTAAACATTATGAAAACTTTACAATCAAAACGATTCTTAGTAAGAAAATCTTTAATCAATTCAAACACTGTTATTGAAGTAACATTCAAAAATGGAAAGACTGCGAAGTACAATCATGACGACGCTTTCGAATGTATGAAAGAAAAACTAGAAAAAATGAACTGTTGGGAAAAGTACAAGTCGTATACCTCATCAACTAGTATTCCAGTAATAGTTAGATCTGTATTAATTACAGACTAACTACTACGCTAGTAAGATAATCTAGTCAACAGCATTGGCCTGATCTTGAAATATGATCGGAAGAGTAGACTCCGTCCTACGTCACACTTAAGTATATACACCCCCCCCTAAAAGTGTAT
>Ga0208303_1000064_pt1 | contig 42131 bp, 49 predicted proteins | sample CB_VirMetaG_2_FD_184537 | JGI IMG/M metagenome (GOLD analysis project Ga0208303, IMG submission 184537) | Freshwater to marine saline gradient viral communities from Chesapeake Bay - CB_1504_2 Viral MetaG (SPAdes) (version 4) | ecosystem: Environmental > Aquatic > Marine > Coastal | place: USA... | reverse complement strand
TTTCCCCCTACTGTGTTTGCTAGATAAACACAACCCTCCACTAACATTCCTGTAAATGAAGAGGTATTTGTGGCAATTCCCAGCCATCCCGTAGATATATTACTTTCTGAAGTTGCGTTTGATTCAGTGAGTGTTGTCCCTTGAATAGCGTAACATCCTCCAGCAGTTACCGATACCGCGTCAATACCCATATACAAAGTAGAGCCTCTACCAAAATTACCTGGTTGGGTAAAGGATTGGGGATGAATTCTTGCTGATGTGAATTCAGTATTAGGTAATGAAAGTACATTGGTTGAGTTATCATACACTATATGGGTGCTGGTTTTTAACTCATCCGTAGTTGCAGAACAATAAACAAGCCTTCCTTCAACTTGGTTAGCTACGGTAACACCTCCGCCTCCAATAAGGTCAGATACTTCTTGAAGAGTGTAAGCCGCCCTTCGTGCGTTAACTTGAGCAGAACCTCGATTTGTAGTATCTACATCTTCCGATACGGTATGTATCTTATCTGTTAGTTTAATCGCCATACTATCAAGGTGCTAATTCGCTTACTAAAAAATTCCCTGACTCGTCAATAATATTGTCTCCGTCAATATTCCCGTCCCCCAATATAAAGAACGTAGGAAGGATACCGCCACCACCTGCCGTGATGCCGCCAATCATATTGCCGATAATTATTGCCGTACCCTGCATATTACCAGAGAGCTAAAATCGATGAGGCTGTATTGCTAGTAGCGAAGACTCGCTTTACCTGAACAGGGATAAAGGACCCAGCCAAAACTCCCGTGAAAGTAATATCGCTACCGCTGGAAGTTAAAACACGTAGGTTCCCCGCTCCGCCTACATACAATACACAGCCCGCGTTATCGTCAGCGTATAGTGTATAGTTCTCTCCACTTGCCATAATATTCGCACTTAACACAAGTGTGTTAGCGTCAGTAATTGAATTTACAGTAGCAACTGTATTGTCAGTGGTATTATAGACAATGTAACCCACTAAGTTATCAGTAAAAGTAGCTGCCGTATCTACCAAATTATTTGCCGATGTAGACGTTGCGCTACCACTCTCAGTGGGTCCTGCTATATTAGGGATGTTAATCGTGTCGCTTGGGATAACATTGACCCCTAAGCCCACTTGTAATTTTTGATATGCCATAGTTTCTTTTAGAATGTTCCTAAGTCAGCCTTCATCCACAAATCAGTTGCTATACATAAGTAAATCGCAGTAGCAGTCCAACGAATCTCACCAAGAGTACCTGTAGATGTAGATGTTGCAGGTGCTGTATTTAAAGCCGCTAAGTCCATTTGACCCGTAACCAAAACACCGTTGTCTTTAGTGCGAATCTTTTCTCCATCAGTTTTATGGAAAAGACCTACGTGGTTTTCGTTGACTTGAATCTGAACGTTACCGTTTGTCTGAACTTGGAAGTTATCATCAGAGTTAAACCCAAAGAAAGTATTCGCATCTCCCGTATGAACAATGTAGTCAGGGATAAATAAACTAACCCCGTTCGTTCCAATGTTTGCGTTACCCTCAATAGAGTCGGCAGTAGCTGAACCAAATGCAATTTGTCCTGAGGTTATAGAACCGCCAATCGTTCCGCCGCTGCCAATAGTGTCAGCTAGGTCTTGGATAGTATAAGCTTCTCGTCCAGCGTTTGCTTGAGCAGAGCCTCGGTTTACAGTTTCTACACCCGATGTTACGGTGTGAATCTTATTGGTTAATGGAATATTCGGCATGATATTACTTCTTGTAAGGGAATGTTCTGTTTAACGTGTCACGGCGTTCGCCGCAGCCACAATCTTTATCGACGGCTTTGGCTACCGTGTCCACGACACGCTTGATACCCGTAGCTCTAGTGAACTGCTCTATTGTATCGCCTAATCCTTTCGCTTTCATGACTTCGAAGATACTAATATTTTCCCGCTCTTTTTTTCGGGGAGCTCTTCGTAGAACCACCCGACCCCGCCCATAGATGTTTACACGCCCAGTACCTCGCTGTAAACTTAGAACTGGCAGAGCTGCACTTATGTCGGGCCTTAAAAGATTTACGCGCAGCAGCTGAGTAATTATGGCCGTAGCCCTTAGCACCGAAATGAATTAACTTCTCCTGACCACCAGAGCAAGCCTTGACCATCTTCTTCTTCCCCGCTCGGTCCGAACGGGTCGGCGAGTTGCACTTCATCTTACTCTTGTCAGCCATATCAACTATTGGTTACGCGGCCAGCCGCCGTATTAGACACGAACTGATTCTTACGACCGAATCGTTTTTTCTTCTTAGCCGTAGCAGCTCGCTCAGACTTACTCATAGAATTAGCTTTAGCTAACGGCAAACAACGGTCAGGGTTATTTGTATCCTTACTGGTACCGCAAGCGCCAAGAATGGAACCGTCAGTGCCAATACGAACCCACTTCTCGTCTCGCCATTTCTTCAGCTCACCCATTACTTCTTGGATTTCTTTGCGTAGTTAGGGTCCTTGCAATATTTACTAGCTGCCATATTCGCATACGCAGAGGGGTAGCGCTCAAAGGTTCGCTTCGCCCACGAGATACCCGCAGGGCATATCTTATTTCCTTTAGTGCGCCCTTTAGTTGCCATTACCTTCCCTGACCTCTGTTCGCCTTCCTGTAGTTACGAGAAGATTTATGCGAAGAGGATTTTGTTTTGGCATGGACCCCTGGTCTACTTACAGGGGTCCGTTCTGCCTTGTTTACATTAATAGCCTTCGCCATTATCGCTTCGCTCGCTTGTTGATACGAGCAATCTTACGACCAGTACGTGACTGGATACGCCCTACTTTAGTATCGACCTTCGTCTTCTTAGCCGCTGTACGAGCAGCAGCTACCTGAGCGCGTCCTGCTTTACGAGCAGTCTTAGCAGCGCTGTCCATAGTACTTACTTTATTGTAAGCTCCTTTACCAGCTGCTTTACTTGCGCCTTTAGATTCATCACGACGTGCCTTCATAGACTGCGTCTTCTTTCCTTTACGTGCGCCCAACGACTCATCCAATCGGTCGTTGTAACCCTGGCGTGAACCCATACCTGAGCCTGTGTTACGGCTAGTATAAGTAGACGCTTTCTTAGGGGCAGGTGATTTAGGAGCGGCCTTTATAGCCAAGGACTTAGTCGCTGGCTTATTAGCAATCTGTGAAGCAGCTCTCTGAGAAACCTTCTTCATATCCGCTGGCTTCTTAGCTGCTGCCTTCTTAGCGGGAGCCGCCTTCTTAGGAGTAACCTTTGTAGCGCCCATAGCTTTAGCTACAGAGGAACCTTTGTTTGACGATGCCGCCGCGCCTTTAGAACTTCGGAACTCAGACTGATTCAATACAGAACTAGCGCCTCCGCTTCTAGCTGGAGAACTTGAGACAGACCTCACATTACCTGCACGACCTCCTCCTGTACCAGCTGGTTTATTTTGAGCAGCTTGACGTGCACCCATTGGGGTTGGAGCTAAAGGCTGGGAAGCGCGGGGAGCGCTTGGGGTTCCAGCGTACTTGCTTTGCTGTCCAGCGTTAGGTCCAGCTAAGAACTTGCTAATTGAGCTACCCAGTTTGTTTAGCTTCTTAGAGCTGTAGTTCATTTTATAAGGCATCGTAAAAAAATTTGATGGTTACTTTTGTCAAAGATAGCAAATCAAATCTAATGCCTAGAAAACCACCTGAGTACGATTACCTCAAATACTGGAGGGTAATACGTTACTATATAAAAGCACGCTACGGAATTACAACGAGCGACCTCGATATGATTCTCTTCCTTAGGTCCGAAGGAAGATTTAATAGAAGTAAATTCAATGAATTCAACGAGGTGTTCGGATGGGATAAAGGCCGCTTCGAGCGTTTACTACGTAACGAGTGGATATCAGTTTTCAGAAAGAAAAGCGGGAACTACGCCTCACAAGCAGCTTTATACGAGGTGTCGTATAAAGGAAAACGAATGCTCACAGCTATGTATAGGAAACTTAGCGGAGAGGAAATCTCTACCAACCACCAGGTCAACCCTATGTTTTTAAAGAACGTCGGCTATAACGATAAGGTATACCGCAATATGCTTATAGAGATGAACGCCTTTATAAAACAACAACAACGTCAGAAAGACTTATGATGGTATACGACTCGCTGTTGATAAGCATCGTGTACCCCGCCCTCTTGTCATAGTATATGTCGTCGTCCTTTGAGATTGATACCACGTCGGTGCCAGGCGCTATCACAGTGCCCCGCTTATAACGCATCTGGTTGGCGTCGTCAGCAGATAACAGCAGCCCCGATGACGTACGTATCTCCTCGTCCACGGTCTTGATGACTATATTCTGTCCTATCGGTTTCATATGATAAAAATTGGTGTCTCAGGCCCCACGTTAGCGCCCAACACGTTATACTCAAAGTACTCAATCGCCTCCTCCTCGGTCATACCGTCAGCCATCAACGCGTCATAGCAGCGCGTCACGCTATAGCATACACGGAACGAACCCGTATATCCGTCCTGCGACACACCTACTATAGCATCGTCAAAACCGTCAGCGAATAGTGACGACTGGTCACACGAGACAAGCATCTCGTCAATACCCTCACGTGTATTTATCATGACGCCTCGTATGAACGGGCCATCGTCACGATAGCATTGGTACTTAAAATAGTAGCCGCTACAGACACAGCATTCTGAAGGGCCACCTTAGTGACTTTCATAGGGTCTATAATCCCCATCTCTATCATGTCACCGTACAGACGCTTCTTTACGTCGAACCCGTACCCCTCACGTGTCACAAGCGGCATACCCTTCTCATATATGTCCTCGAAGCTTACACCTGCGTTAGTAAGGATTTGTTTTAGGGGGGAGGCCAACGACTGCGAAAGGATAGCCGCCGCCGCACGCTCGCTGTCCGACGGGTAGTCATCGTTAGATACCCTCATGTCAAGTAAGCTGTGCTCGTTATATAGAGCTACACCGCCACCAGGTAGGATACCCTCCTGTAGTGCAGAACGTACCGCACAGACAGCGTCGTCAACGCGGTCGAATAGCTCCTTCTGCTCCAGGTCAGTATTGCCGCCCACTTTAATTGTCCCGATACCACCCGTAAGGCTAGCGATACGCGATAAAATAAAGTCTTTGTCGCCCTTACGTGTAGCTAACTTATGCGCGTCACGCAGCTCATCGACACGTGCCGCCACCTGCTCAGCGTTATTTGCCTCACCCTTAACAATGACCGTCTCATCGCGGCTCACCACCACACGTTGGGCGTGACCTAGGTCCTCAAACTGGATGATACTGAGGTCGTCACCCGTCTTCTCACTGAAATATGTAGCACCCACCGATACCGCTATGTCCTGCATCAGCTCATGTGTACGGTACCCAAAGCTCGGCGGTGGTATAGCACAAAGCTTTAAGCTGTTGCGCACCACATTAGCCGCTAAGGTATTGACCACGTTAGCTGCGCACGGAGCAATTATAAGTAGACGCTTGCCGTCAGCTATAATCGGCTTCAATACACTCTCAATAGTAAGTAAGTTTATCACCTCAGCGTCAGACACCAGCACATAGCAGTCGTCAAGGATACACTCGTCACGCTTCTGGTTATTTATAAATAAAGGCGAGAGGTAACCACGCTCAACCTTTACCCCACGAGTGGTCTCGTACGTCGTCTCTACAGTGTCGCTGTTCTCAACCGTAACCACGCCGTTCTTACCCAGCTCCTTATACACGTCAGCAATTATCTTGCCTATAGTGCGGTCGTTATTAGACGACACCGACGCTACCTCTATAAAGTTCTTCTTCGTAAGGGGACGCGACCGTGACTTTAAAGAAGAGACCACGTCGTCAGTTAAACTCACTAGATGACGCAGTACCTCAGTCTTATTCAACTCAGGATATAAACTGAACATATCGTAAGCCGAACGTATCAACGCCTCCGTCAATACAATAGACGTAGTAGTGCCGTCGCCAGCCTCAGTAGCCGTACGGTCCGCAGCCTCACGCATCATACGTACCGCTAAATTCTCTACAGGGTCCAATAAGTCAATAGCCTTAGCTACCGTAACGCCGTCCTTAGTAACCGTAATGCCGTGTGTGTGGTTCGGTGACTCAATTAATACCGTATGGCCGCTAGGTCCTAACGTACTCTTTACAGCGTTCGACATCTTTGTGATGCCCTCAATTAATTTGGAACGACCCTCGTCGTCAAACTTTAAGTCCTTAGGTGTATAGTCCATTTAATTTAATTTAAATCCAAAGATATGACGCTATGTCGAAAATCAACCCCCCATATAGAGAGAGAGAGAGTTCTCTATATATTTTTTTTCCACGTACGGGTAGAGAAAAAAACGACATTATCGACACTACCACTAAGAATCAATTAGTTAGGTGACATAAAACGACACCAAAAACGACACAGCTGTGTCGAATATCGACACAAAAAGGGGGACCACCGTCCCCCCTTCCAATCAACACACAAAACAAAACAACTTACATACCCATCATCTTGCCCTTCATGTCGCCCAAAGCGACACCGTCAGCAATCATACTAATCTTTTCAGCGCGACGTACCGTCTTTCGTAAACGTGCCATCTCAGCAATTCCAGTCTCCCCAATAGGGCGGTCATTAACTAAACGCCCGTCCTTAATTCGTAATTGGTCCATGAGTTTTTTTGGCAAGATACAAAATCCCGCGAGACACACAGAGTGTTTGGGTAATATAGCATTTTTAAAAAGACCCGCCCGATTCCAAAGCCATATTTTTTGCCCCCTCCCCCCCTAGGATTCAGCCTTATTGCCCTGATTTTTTGGCGTTTTTCTACAGCCCCCACCCCCGTAGGGCTGTAGGGGCACGTGACCGCTCCGCTCCGCGTCCCTCATTCGCTTTCCGAGCGCTGAGGGGGATAGCCGTCCCCCCTTGTACCCGTCCGCTCCGCCCCAACTAGAAACCATACCGAAGGGGTGTCCCTCTACAAGCCGCGTCTACCTAGGGCTGTAGGAGCACCCTAAGATTGGAGCGATTTCTTTAGGATGGTAAGAAAAGAATGCACTATCTTTGTCGGAATAAAACACAAACGACCAACAGGTCAAACATTAACTGCCATGCAGAAATTATCTAAGAAGGTCGCAACCGCCACAAGCGTTGCACAGGTCTCACTCACAGCTGTCCTTGACGCTGTAGTATTCGACAATGGAGCGACAGGTGCTGAACTGAAAGGTGCGTCAGACAAATACGCTCAGACGGAGCAAGCACGATTCGATGCAGGTCTACAGCGAGCACGATTGGTGCTAGAGTTCAAGCGCAAGTTCAACTGCCCACTTGGCGAACTGCGGGATGAGTTAGCTGATGCGTTTGGCGAAGACCAAATCACATGGGGCATGGTCTGCATGGATAGAGGCTTCTCAGGGAAGACAGCGAAGGAAGCAGGCAACCACGCTAGGAAAACCACTGACATTGCTCAGGCTGAGGAAGCATACGCTACAGCAAACAAGATGACATTGTTGGCTGTGCAGAAAAAATTCAGCAAACAGCATCCGACCATCACATCAACTCGCAAATACGAGAAGTGGTGCAAGGGTGAGTCAGTAGCGAAGAAGGACAGCAAAGCGGCTGTGGCATTCACTACGCTGACCTGCGAAGAGAGCGGAGCGAAGTGGATTGACAAGATGCTAGCCCGTGTAGCTGACCCGAAGAACGACCTCAGCATGGAGGAGTTGGAGCGAGTGATGGCTATGATGGCCGCGAAGATGGAGATGGCTAAGTTGGAGAAGGAGGTAGCTGCTGAACTAGCTGCCTAACGGCAACGGGGGGGACAGCCGTCCCCCCTCCGTCCAAGGCTGTGCGGCCTTGCTGATGAGACCAAAAGGTCGAAACGGAATTCAAATCAAATGGGTGATGGCCTACATCAAAAATACCATGAAAGTTTTAAAATCACTAGAGATGCTCAACGAGTTGGTTGGCATGAAATCAGCGGGAGAGGTTGCCCTCGCAGACCATGACATCATCGCGGTCAGCTACAACAGCGGCACGTCCATCCACCTCCACCTCAACAACGATACTGAGCGATGGTTCAGAATGCTTCAGGACGGGCGCATGGGCACGATTGAGGTGACGCGCAAATATGAGATAGCTAAGGACAACCTCCGCCTATCTCAGAACTTCTGCTTCGTCTACAAGGACATGGATATTGACCTAACGTTCAGCGCATAGTCCAACGGGGGGACAGCCGTCCCCCCTCCCCCCCTAGGGTGGCTCAAGTGAGCGTAACTCGACAGCGATGTCTTGCACCCTACTAATTTAAACCGAGCAAAATGCTCACAAATATTTTTAGCTATGGATAGCATTCATTTTTTCTTAGAGAGTTTGAACAAGATGACCGTCGTAGGTCTCGACCAAGATGACCTCCTCTTGGAGCGTGACGGGCACTCGTTCCGCTTGGAGCATAGGTTGAAGTTGTCGCGTCATTCGCTGACTCGCATTGACTGCGTGGTCTACCTGATGGGCATTGCTCCTGACGGCTCACGACATACGGTGCAGATATGGGGTGTTGAGGAGTTGGAGCCATTCACTCGATGGTATTGGGCAAAATACCGCGAGGCGAATGACCTGACCTATGCTCAGGAGACGTCGAAGAAGGACGCGCTGACGGGAGTGTACTTAGCTGACTAATTGCTCTCAGGGGTGGCTCAAGTGAGCGTCACAAGGCTTCGCGGTCTTGCATCCCTCTAAATTTTAATAGTGTCGGGTTCGACACAAAAACCAATTGATATGGTACGCAGATACAAGGAAGGTTTCCCCAACGGGGTACGGGAGTGGGAGGTACGGCTCATTGATTCTACTCACGTTCAGCGCACGTTGTTGAGCGTAGATGGGAAGCCAACGGATTTGAATCCGTGTTGGACGTGGCACGTAGGCGAGTTCAAAGGAGCGAAGGGCGAGTTGGCTACAATAGTTCGTTGGTTGCGCAATGACTACCTCTCTTCGGGGATGGGATGGGTAAAGTACAAAGAGTTGCACGATAGTGAGATGAGCATTCCTGACTTGGAGGATTACACACCAGAAACCAATTGAAAGGACGCGCTGACGGGAGTGTACTTAGCTGACTAAAATCCTCATGGGGGGGACAGCCGTCCCCCCTTTAATCTCTACCTCATGAAACATCTCATCAACCTATTCACGACCATCGGCATGGTGGTCACATTCCTAACTTTCATCGCACTCGCTTGCTACATACACGACGCAATATGAACTGCACAATATCCTTCTACACGGGAGGTCGCTCATGGTGGGTGACCAAACAATTCAAAGACCGAAGCCACGTGGACAACTTCATCGCTTACATAGAGCGCACGAAAGGCTACAACCTAGACGAACTATTCATAAACGAATGATAGGTTGTTCATAACTTGTTAATAACTTATTGAGATATGTCATTGTTATACGAAATGTTTGTCGTATATTTGTAAAAAGAATCTAATACTCATCAACACATTGCATCATGCAAACACTAACAGAAAAGGAGTTATTTGACCGCTACGCTTGGAACGTATGCAACCTCATCGAGAGCGCGTCTACACCAAGAGAGTTGTACGAACGCTACAACGAGGTAAGGTTCTCAGGACGTTACGACTACCTGAACCACACGTACGTGATAAACGTCGGGAAGACGGAGGCAATGAAGGAGGCTGATATGAACGATGACGAATGGAGGTTTGTCATTGACTACTATACAGAATTACAGAACCTATAATCAAATCACGGGGGGACAGCCGTCCCCCCACATAAATCAAATCGATATGAATCACAGAGAACACGGAGAACACCACACTGCAATCACGGGAGCGGTCGCTTGCCTTGGTGATGCAGACGGAGAGACAATAGAAGCCGTCATCAAGATGCTTGGAATGACTGAGCAGTTGACTAGGCAGTTGGTGATGGGCGCAAGCCAAATCTTCATCGATATGCTAGTAGAAGAAAAACAAGGTCTAGAACGTGACGAGATGAAGCGACGAGTGAAATGCGTTTTACAAGATGCCAACGCCATCCTCTCGCACCTAATGGATGACAAGCCTTTGGACGGGCTTACTAGTTACGGAGTGAATATACACACGCACATAGACAACATCACCACTGCGTGTGACTTCCTTGATGACGAATGTATTACTTGGAAACTCTAATAAAAACATCATGAGAAAGACCTACACCAACGGCTACTTGCCGAAGATTGCCTACCACATGGCGGTCACCAAAGACCAATCGAAGGTCGAGTACTTCGAGCAACGACAGCTTGATACGTACGGGGAGTTTACTGACAAGCAACGATGGTGGTTGTTGGAAGAAATCCACAACCTCACAGCCTCACTCTAATCTAATCAGGGGGGACAGCCGTCCCCCCACTAATCAAATAGTATGATGGAAAAATTCACACACAAATGGCAACACACCCTACCTGTGGTGCGTATGCAGACTGCCTACGATGTAGTCATCGACGAAGAGACGAATGTAGTAATGGATGTACAAATCGGTATTGACCCTACCTCTACTTACGGGGGGTGGTACGAGACCTACGACGTTGAGTCGGGAGGCGGTCGCTTCTACGCGGGGGGGGTGCTTGAGGTGTCGTGGGACGATGACGGCAAAGCTACGCTCAACGGGTACGACGGGTGCTTTGAGTTACCCGACTACATCGTCGCTATGCTAGTAGAGAAAGGAGTCAAGGACAATCTGTAAATAGTATGAGCGCGTCTCTGAGACCCGAAAGCGAGCGGACTCCGTTATGGATTCCTGACTGCGTGAATAGGTTAGTCAATGCGATGGAGACGCGCTCTTTTAAATCAAATCAAATGAAGAACTACTTCGACAACATCAAGCGATACCGCGCTTTCAGCGTGAAGTACAGACCCGCAACCAACTTCCGTTCGTCACGTATCACCATATACGATGAGCGATTGGATGAGCGAGTGACCATCCCGTATGACCACACGTACGACAGCCCTTGGGAGATAGCGGTGACGTATCTACTCAACCTACCGCATCCCATACAAATAGAATCGTTGGGTATGTCCAAGGACGATTCGCACGTGCTGCTCAGTACTGACTTCAGCACGAGCATGAAGCAAGCGGAGAAGAAGCAAGCCAAGAATCGCTTAGTAAATATGGACGGCACGACCGAAGAGTTTGACGGAGAATACTAATCAAAATACAATAGAGAAATGAAAGAGTACACGAACGAGCAGATGGAATCCATGTACTTGGATTGGTTCAACAACTTCGCCTCATCGGAGAAGTGGAGGGAGCACTACGGCTTGACCTTGAAAGAGGGTGACCATGTATGGAGCGAAGGCAAGGAGTTAAACCACAGAGACGAGGACGAGGAGTTGTACAATGCTATGGAAGAAAAGGCTGACGCCAAAAGAAAGTACGGAGAGTAAATTAATCAGGGGGGGGACAGCCGTCCCCCCACATAAATCAAATTAAGATGAATCAGAATAAACGAATAGCAGAATTTATGGGGATGAAGCCCCACCACCAAGACTCTGGGTGTCTAATACGAGTAGATGACAATGGAAGCAATGAAGTTGTTCCTATCGAAGAACTTGCCTACCACACCTCGTGGGATTGGCTGATGCCCGTGGTGCAGAAATGTTTTTATGGGACTGCCGTACAAGTGGACGATAACAAAGACAACTTCTTTACTATCAAGAACAGCCTACCCTATATGGACGCAACATACAAAGCAGTAGTAGAGTTCATCGAGCGCTTGAGTGTCGAGCCTAACGCAGAGGCAATCGACGAGGCGTTCTTCGCGGGGTTCTGCCACGCTTTGGAGTACGCCAAGCGAGAGATAGAGAACGCGGATGATATAGACGTGGAGATTGACGAGTACGCGGGTGACCTCACCATAAGCGGAACTATAAACATAGACCTAGGTCAGCATTTAGATGCGGACAATATGATTGATGACATCATGCGCAAGTACGAGCGCGACACCACTAAAGACGGAACACCTAATACTCAAGACAAATGAAACCAGTAAACACAAAGAGCCTCTTCCATATGCTATGCATAACGCTAGATAAATTAGATAGGGAGGAGATAAACGTGGCGCAAGCCTCGGCAATATCCAAGGTGGTAGGTCAGTGCTCCAATCTATTGAACTATGAACTTAAGCGAGCGGCATTGATGACGAACGATGAGTTCAGTAGTGAACACCGAAATCTAGAGAGCAAGAACTTCGATAGCTTACCTGAGTGATGATAGAGAAAGATTGGTACGACTCCGACGATTTAGATATGTACGAATTCATAATGAATCTCGTAGATACAGGTCAGTATAAATCGCTTCCAGATAATTTTATGTTGTGTTACGGGAAATCATCTGCACATCACAAGTATTATGGGGGTGAGCCTATGTCCGAAGAGCAGGCTATGATAGACTCTGTCAGTATGCTAAGTAATGAACTTGAATTGCGAGTAACGATACTGAATAAGGTAGCTAACGTGTACAAAAAAAACCACATAGAAAACCTAAGTGAGTTCGAAAGGATTTGCTTTATTCGAAAGAACATAAGCAGCACAAGAGCGATACCCTTTTGGCGCACATCCTATTACATAAAGTACCACGATTACCCCTACTATCTTTTAGGTGTAAAGAGATTGCAGAAATCAAGAGCAGAACTCAAGTATATGAAGCAATGGGACATAAGATATATGCCCCCTTGGATAACGGTGGGTCAGTCAAAGCCCCCTTGGAAAGACGTAAAGCATTCATCAGGACTAATAAGAAAATACCTAGGTGACGATGGAGTTTATAGTTCCTACAATAGAAAAGTATTGGGGGCTCACGAAACATATCACAAAATAATAATCTAATGTATAAAGTACGATTCCACCTAGCACGCGGTGCTAACTTTATGAAGTGGCAACTGACTGACCCTAACGGAGACAAGCAGTACTTCAACCCTGAACACAAATCAATCGCTATGTTCGGGTGTAGGCTACGGGTACAACCTAGTAAAGCACAGGAGATACACGATGGAGCAAACAAAAGTGTGTGTGCATGGATAGCGTGCGAGCATACGCAAGTCGTAGATAAACCTATGCCGATGACCATCTTCGACACACGTATCTCGTTCAACCCTAAGCGTAGCGTCCATTGGATGACTGAGGAAGGGGAGATAAAAGACGGGGAGTTCATACCCCTGATTGTAACCAACGAAAGAGAACTATTTATAATCCCCACATACGAATGACATGACAACGATTGAGTACCTCCAAGACTATCTCAGTACGCATGACGATGACACAACCATCGTACTGCACATCGACGGAAGGGTATACGACCTAGACTTTCAGGAAGTATTCCGCAAAGGCAAAGTAAAACAGATTCGAATCTCACCAACACCCATCAAGTAATGGAACAAGACTACCTCAACATCCCCAACAAGCGTGGCTTCAAAGTAAGTATGACACGCGGTGCATCAGCGAAGGTGCGTATCATAGACCTCATGCGTGATGAGACCATCACCATCCCATACAACTACGCACACAATAGCGCGATGGCTTGTGCTGTAGCCTACCTCAACAGTATGCACATCATCATCGACGATGTAGTACACGCGGAGGACTACTCAATTGCGGTGACGTCTGACTATCAAATCCCAATCAAATGAACGAAGACAAAGAGTTGGCTCAGTTCATCATGCGTGTACTGCTGTTCGCTACCATCCTACTCATCGCCGCTATACAACTATCACCATGACAGACTTCGAACAAGAACACAAAGACCTAGTCAATGAGATGACAAATAAAATAATGGATAAGGTAGTACGACCGCACGTCAGTTGGGATAGCGATACAGACAGCGATGCATTGGAGTCTATACGTCAGGGTATGCACGGTATCCTATACGAAATCTATTGTGAGGCGTTGGATGTTAATAATAATGTTGATAAAACATTAGGATTGTAGGAAGTTATGCACTACCTTTGTTAAAATAATTAAATCAAATCAAATGAAAAATCTATGGAACGAAGAGCAGTTGTTAGATGCTGCCAAGAAGATGACACGTGAGAGACTTGGTTGGGATACCCCTTACAAGTATTGGGAACTCTACCCTGAGGACAATGTATATAGCCACTCAGAAAGTTTAGCTGATGCATTTGTACGCAAGCACACAGAGGAGACCATCGGCATGACCCTTGAAGAGTACAATGAGTTAATCTGGATAGACAGATACAGGAAGAACAACGTAGTAATCAATGTGTTCAACTCTATACTGTTCAAGCACCTCGACTTGATACGCACTACGAGAAAGACATTCAAGCGGTCAGACCACTTCACTACCATTGAGGTAGAGATAGAAGGCAAGGAAGTCAAGGCGTACCAAGTCAAGTCAGGGTCAGACCTTGACGAGCATCCACTGCTCAAGGGTCAGGACTTCTATGTTGTCAAGAGCAAGGAGTACAGCGAGTACCAACTCTACCGAGGTACAACCAAGTGCGGATGGCATTGGTGGGGTACGCTCTTCGATGTGTACAAGCTACTGCCCTCAGAGGTATGGAAGCAACGCGAGGCACTGCAAGGCGTCCTTGACGTGGCGTGCGCTAAGGGTAGCGAAGACCTGCTGGATGTGGTAAACAAAAGCCTACCCATGCTATCCGATAACACCATCATTCACTTCCTCTCTACGTACAACCAACCTGAGCCATCAACGTACAGCGTAACGATGTCGGGTGATGTCAAGCTAGACTCGGAGGTAACCGAGGCGTTGGCGTCAGGTCTGATGTACAAGGACGCTACGGAATTAAAGGTGGCGTATAGCAATTACAAGCACGTTCTATACAAGTCTACCCGCTACAAGAAGATGTTAGATGAGGCAGTGGAGAAGATGACCGAGTCACGTGAGGCGTTAGCAGAATTCTCAGAGAAGCGCAAGCAGTCTCGCGTTGACCTAAGGAACAAGTGGGGTATCGACCTGAGCAATGGGTAAGCCTAAGGTCAGGTCAACAGCCTATCCCCCTGACCCACCCAAAGACTACAACGATTGGGCTACGAGTTTATTCAAATCAAATCACGGGGGGACAGCCGTCCCCCCACATAAATCAAATCATGTCGAAGACAAAACAACTGATGGTCGATGACCACAACCAAGACAAGTTCTTGGATGACCAGTACCGAGTGGTACAAGCAAGCAACCTGATGAGTACCATCGTTGCTGACTTTAAACTAACTATTAAAACAAACAAACCATGAAGAAAGAAATCTTCCACAATTACGCTGGGCAAGTAGCCCATGTATATGGACTGACGAGAGAGGAGTTGTTCCACTCAAGTCGAGAGGCGAAGTACTCTCAAGCTAGGCATATGCTGTACTACCTATGTCGTAAACGACCTATGACACTCATGCAAATCCAAGAGTACATGGGACAGAACGGACACAGCACACACCACAGCAGTATCATCCACGGGGTCAAGCGTATGCAATCCCTTATCGATTCCGACCCAGACTACATGACCTTATATACCACCATCAACCAAAAAGTAAACGCATAATGGAAAAGAAATCAGTATTCGAAACGCTTAGCGCAATCAACGTTAAGCCATACGTCAAGGAGAAGAACAAGCTAAGCTATCTCTCTTGGGCTACGGCATGGAAGCTACTCAAGGAAGTATACCCCGACGCACAACGTATCATATACGAGAACGACCACACGGGATTCAACTATTGGACAGACGGCAAGTCCTGTTGGGTACGTGTAGGTATCATCGTCGATGGACATGAGCACCAGGATATGTTACCCGTGATGGACTTCAGGAATAAGTCTATCTCAGCTGACGCGGTCAACTCTATGGACATCAACAAGACTATACAACGGGCAACAGCTAAGGCTATCGCTATGCATGGGCTAGGTCTAGCGTTGTACACGGGAGAGGATTTACCTGATGAGGTTATCGCACCCGTAGAGAAGAAGCTTATGAAGCTTGACATCGACGATGAGAACTGGGCTAAGGTGCTGGAGTTTATCGTCAACAACAAAGACAAAGGGCTTGACCATATCGTCACGCAGATTGAGCGTAAGTACAAGGTGAAGGCTACCGTCAAGAAAGAAATCTCTAAGGTTATATCAGCATGAGCGATATCATAAATCAACTCAGGGATGACAACCACTACTATGGTGAGGTGGGTAAGCGTTACCTATCCAACTCGGACATAGGTAAGCTACTCACTAACCCTAAGATGTATGGGGTATCCGAACCTGACAACGTGAACTTCGCTAAGGGTAGGTACTTCCATCAGCTTATCTTAGAACCAGAGAAAGCATCGGTGGTACAAGCAGTGGATACATTCTCACGCAACACCAAGATATATAAGGACGCAGTACTCGCAAGCGAAGAGACGTTCTTACTACTCAATAAAGAACGCGATGAGATTGAATCGTTGGTCGCTACTATGATGGGCAACATAGATTTCTTTGACGCTATACGTGCCGAAGGGAACGTATACGAAGAGCCATCGGTAGGCATGATAAAGGAGAGGATGTGGAAGGGTAAGGCTGACATCATCACCAATGATATCATCATCGACCTCAAGACCACGAGCAGTATCAAGGACTTCAAGTACTCAGCTAAGAAGTACAACTACGACAGCCAGTGCTACATCTACCAGACCTTGTTCGGTAAGCCACTTGTGTTCTTTGTTATAGAGAAGTCATCAGGTATGATGGGTATGTATCAGCCGAGCGAGGAGTTCGTTCGTCAGGGTGAGTATAAAGTAGAGGATGCTATAGAGGTACACAATAAATTCTTTAGAGATGACGCGCCCCATGACATCAATAACTACTATATCAAAGAGACTCTCTAAGGTTTACTCATTGATAACGCATAAGAAAAACATACAGATTGAAGTTCCAACAGTCTGTAGTAGCCCGCAAAGAAAACAAGATTACATCGACGCGGTCTATCATTACTTGGAGCAAAACATAATCATTAAAAACCATTGAACAATGGCACATGAACAAAAGATAACCGTCAAGATTGACGTGAAGAAGCTAGTTAAGTCTGGCTTCTACCAAGGAGAGAAGGGATTGTACGCAACCCTAACTATTATCCCAACGCCTGACAACAAGTACGGTGATGACTACATGGTCACGCAGTACCTAGGTAAGGAAGAGAAGGGGCCTATCATCGGCAACGCCAGAGACCTGGTCTTCGACAACGACACCAAGAAGAAAGAGGTAGTCGAGGAGGAGGAAGAGGACGTGCCGTTCTAAACCAGAGGGAGAGGGGGGACTGCCGTCCCCCCTTGTACCCACCTGTGTCGATGTGTCGAAAAAAGTTTTCTATATACCACCATATATATTTACTCTATCTTACTCTCCCCCCGTATGGGTGAGAAGAAAAAACGACATTATCGACACTGGTATTGGTAACCAGTTAGTTAGCCCCCTAAAATCAACACCAAAAACGACATTTAATCGACACCGCATGACACAAACCGTCACAATCTTCGCGAATATTAAGGATACGTCCACTCCTTTCTACCGAAGTGTACGCAAAGTTCTCTCACGAGTAAAGGATGGAGCGTCCAAGAACAAGGTCAACGCCATCAGGAAAGAGAAGGACAAGAACTCACGTAACGAACTCAAGCGTGGCCTACCTGCCGTATGCTTTAGCGGTACGTTCACCAAGCGATTGGACAATGCACTCACCCAGCATAGTGGTCTCATCTGCCTAGACTTCGATGGGTACGAGAGGAGTAAAGACATGAAGGAGGAGAAGGACAGACTCAGTAAGGACAGGTATGTGTTCTCTGTATTTGTATCGCCATCAGGTAACGGGCTCAAGGCTCTGGTTAAAATCCCTGCTGATGTAGACAACCACCTCAATTACTTCAACGCTCTAGAGAAACACTTTAACTCTGAGCATTTCGATACCACCAGTAAGAACGTAAGCCGTGTATGCTATGAGTCATACGACCCGCTCATCTATATCAACGAGGAGTCCTTACTCTGGGATAAGATAGACGAGCCTGAGTACAGCGAGGTTATGGTACACCGAGACCCTAAGACCATACACATCACCGACGACAATAAGATTGTAGATATCCTATTGAAGTGGTGGACGAAGAAGTTCGGTATGGTTGATGGCGAACGCAACATGAACCTATACAAGTTAGCTATGGCGTTCAATGACTTCGGAGTAAACAAAAGCCTGGCCTCTCATATCATGCGTGACTTTGAGCAGCCTGACTTTAAGATGGTAGAGATTACACGCACCATCGATTCCGCGTACCGACGTACCGAGAACTTCGGTATCAAACAGTACGAGGACAGGGATAAGATATCACACATCAAGGCACAGCTAAAAAGTGGTGTGTCAAAAAAGGAAGTCCGCTCTCAACTCAAGGAGTCCAGCATTGGGAGCGACGTAATTGATTCGGTATTAGAACGAGTCGAGCTGGAGAACGCAGACGTTTCTTTCTGGGAACGTAACGACCGTGGTGTCATTAAGATTATCCCAATAGACTTCAAGTCTTTCTTAGAGGACAGCGGTTTCTATAAGTACTGCCCCGAAGGAAGTAAGAACTACATCTTCGTGAAGGTCACCAACAATCTCATAGACCACACGTCAGAGAAAGAGATTAAAGATTTCATCCTCAACTATCTCATCGACTTAGATGACAAAGGAATCTATAACTTCTTCGCTGACTCGGTACGTTACTTTAGGGAGGAGTTCCTTACGCTGCTCTCTACGATTGACATCTTCTTTATGGAGGACACGAAGGACACCTCGTACCTGTACTATAAGAACGGAGCTATCTTGATAACCAAAGACAAGGTAAGTATCATAGACTACCTCGACCTCGGTGGGTACGTATGGAAAGACCACGTTATAGACAGGTCGTTTGATGTGCGCGATGAGTACAGCTGTGACTACCAAGTTTTTATTGGGAACATATGCAACAACGACAGCGAGCGCATAGCTACTATGCGTAGTACCATAGGGTATATGATGCACGGGTATAAGAACATGAGCTACTGCCCAGCTATTATCCTTAACGATGAGGTCATCAGCGATAGCCCAGAGGGAGGTACAGGTAAGGGATTGTTTATGAACGCCCTATCACAGATGAAGAAGATGGTGGTGATTGACGGTAAGGCATTCGCTTTCGAGAAGTCATTCCCCTATCAGTTGGTATCCGCAGACACACAGATACTTTGTTTCGATGACGTGAAGAAGCACTTCGATTTCGAGCGGCTGTTCTCTGTAGTGACGGAGGGCTTGACGTTAGAGAAGAAGAACAAGGATGCTATCAAGATACCATTTAGTAAGTCACCGAAGATTGCCATCACTACTAACTATACCATCAAGGGTTCAGGGAATTCATTTGCCAGACGTAAGTGGGAGCTGGAGTTACACCAGCACTACAACAAGAACCACACACCCTCGATGGAATTTAAGAAGCACTTCTTTGCTGAGTGGGATACTGATGAGTGGTATCAGTTCGACAACTATATGGTGAGCTGCCTTCAGGGTTACCTCAGCACAGGCTTGGTCGAGTGTGAGCTTATCAACGTAGGTTTAAATCAATTGAGAGGTAATACAGGTGATGACTTCGTTGAGTGGTGCGGACTGACTAAAGACAGCGAACACAATAAACTTCTGGAGCCAAACATTAAAGTGTACAAGCAGGACCTGCTCCATGATTTCATTCAGGACTACCCTGACTACGCACCTAGGGCTAAGCACTCGGTGACCCGTACCGAGTTCTATAAATGGCTGAAGGCGTACTGTAAACACAAGCACGGAGTCGAGCCTGATGACGGTCGCGATAGCGCAGGTAGGTGGATGCGTATACGTAGGAAGCACGAGGCTGAGGTACAAACTAACTTAGGATTATGATAGAGTTCCGCGACTACCAGAAGGACATCATCGATGAGGGAGTAGATATCCTATCGGATAAAGGATTCCTTTACCTAGCTATGGAGGTACGTACAGGTAAGACACTCACCAGTTTAGGTATAGCTGATGCGTTTGATTTACAGAACGTGTTGTTCTTAACGAAGAAGAAAGCTATCTCTAGTATCGAGTCAGACTATAAGATGCTCGGCCCTGAGTTTGAGATACACGTCACCAACTACGAGAGTATGCATAAGGCACCGCTAACTAAGTGGGACCTCATCGTATGCGACGAGGCGCATAGCTTAGGCGCGTTCCCTAAACCCAGTAAGAGAGCCAAGCAAGTGCGTGAGCTTATCAAGAAGAACGGCAAGCAGCCCTTGGTGGTGCTACTGTCAGGCACACCAACCCCTGAGTCGTACAGCCAGATGTACCATCAGGTGTACGGTATACCGAACAACCCGTTCCGTAAGTACAAGAACTTCTATAGGTTCGGCGATGACTACGTACGTGTGAAGCAAAGGAAGATGAACGGCTTAGTCATTAACGATTACACTGATGGGCTGGAGAGAATCATAAGGGAGATGCAACCGCACACCATCAGCTACACACAGGTGGAGGCAGGCTTTAAAGTGGACACACGTGAGCACGTGCTTCGCGTACAGGCGAGCGATAGGATACATCAGATATGCAATCGCCTTAAGCGTGACCTCGTAGTGGAGGGTAAGGACAATGTCATCCTAGCTGACACGCCTGTTAAGCTTATGCAGAAACTCCATCAGCTGTACTCAGGTACGGTGAAGTTCGAGAGCGGAGAGTCTATGGTCATAGACTATACCAAGGCTGAGTTTATACGTGAGCGATTCAAGGATAAGAAGATTGGTATCTTCTATAAGTTTAAGCAGGAGCTCAACGCTTTGAAGAAAGTATATGGCTCCGACCTTACAACTGAGCTGCCTGAGTTCGAGACCACGGACAAGAGCATAGCTTTACAGATAGTCAGCGGACGTGAGGGTATCTCGCTACGTCAGGCCGACGCCTTGGTGTACTACAACATAGACTTCAGTGCCACAAGTTACTGGCAGTCACGCGATAGGATGACCACGAAGGAGAGACTAGAGAGCGATGTGTACTGGGTATTTACTGACGGTGGTATCGAGAAGGACATATACAAAGCGGTGACTAAGAAGAAAGACTACACGCTCAGACACTTCAAACGTGATGTATTAAGTTTGTAACGATGACCGAACAACAGATACAAAGCAAACGAATCAAGCAGCTTGAAGAGCAGGGGTACTATGTCATCAAGCTCATCAAGACAAACAAGAATGGTATCCCTGACCTGATAGCTATACCCAGGGATAGCGACGTCTTATTCAGTGAAATCAAACGACCGACGGGTAGGCTATCTAAACTACAGGAGTACAGAATAAAAGAACTAAGAACATATGGATTACAGGTTGAGCTATACAAAGGATGAGACGCCATACGATGCGGACCAAGAGTTTCTAGATGCTATCCTTACACTTGACCGAGAGAGTAGGGTGAAGGTGCTGGTACAGATAGAGAGGTCAGCTGACTATTTCTATAGGGGTTACGATGACTTCCTCTTTGAGGATGAACACGATATGTCGCAGTACTTCTTTAAGGTATGCGGTGTGGTGAACTGCCCAGCCCCCTTGTTCTATATAGTCAGCTACTATAGCGATGGTGAGAGCGCACCCGTCCTTCTGGATATAGAAGAGACGGACTCGGATACATACCTAGACTATGTATCTAAAGGTGAGGTATTAAAAGAATTAAATTAAATCAAATGAAGAGTAAAGGGTATGATAAAAAGCACACTGAGGTGCTTGCAGAAATTGTGTCGCACGTATTCGAAGCAGATGTCTTTGAGCGTAGACGACTTAGACCTAACGTAAATGCACGTATGGTATTCTCTAAGATACTATTAGATAAGGGCCTCACCCTTACCGAGATAGGTAGGATACTTAGTAAGAACCACGCTACAATTTTTCACTACAATAACAAGCTTAGCTTTTTCTTGGAGCATGACTTTGTTTTAAGGCAGAAGTACCTGCGCTGCGTGGATGAGTACGAGTCTCAGTCGATACACTCAGTGACTAAAACTAAACTTCTCGATGAGCTATACAAGCTAAGGCAGGAGCTCAACGAGGTGAAGGAGTTGTACCAAATGGTAACGCTTCAGAACAGAGAGGCTTCTCGGTATGACGAAAGACTTATGGGTATATACAACGTGGTCAGAGACCGAACGAGTATAGGTAAAGAGATGGAGATGGAGAGCAGGATAAAGCGCTTATACAATACAGTGGCGTGAGGGACCCCGATGCATACGACAGAGTAAAGTATATCAACTTCATGATGGAGCGCCTTCACGACACCTGTAACGAGCTCTACGAGCACCTCATAGACGAGGAGGTAGACTTCGTTGAGCAGGAGGTCAAAGAGATAAAGGATATACTCAAGGAACTAATGGACTATACATCGGAGATAACCAAGTAAGAGGGGGGACCACTGTCCCCCCCCTTTTCTTTTAGCTAGGTCGCTGGCTCTTGGGTATACCCATCACCTCGTACATCTCATCGCCGTCTATGTTCGTACCGCTAGCCATCTCCCCTAGTGCAACGATAGGCTCTAGGTTAGCGCCCATCAATAAGCTAGCCATAGGCACAAGCTGCTCATACGTGTCCAGCTTAGAGTTACTTATGTTTCTCAGGGTGTTGGTCAACGCGCTGGATATAGGGTCGATGCCACCGCCTGATGACATACGAGGGACCTTACCTTCTTGTATGAACTCTGAAGCGGTCTCTGCTGCTGCTCCCAGAAGAGGCACGCTGTAAAGAAGGTTCAGTCCAAACAAAGAGTCTCTTACTCTCTTCAACCACTCGTCCTTATCGGAGTTGCTACCCGCTAGCTTAGCTGCGTACGCCGTTCCATAGAAGACCGCGTTGACAAGACCTAGGTTTAAGTACAGCTTCCTGATGTCAGTTCGCTTTGGTGTCTCTCCTTTGGATACAGACCTGCCTATGTTCTTGGTTGACTGCATCACGTTATTCATAAGTAAGAACGTGGCGCTACCGAACATAGTAAACATACGCATGAAGACATTACGGCTTTGCTGTAGTTGGTTACGTTCTGTCTCTCGCTTACTCTGCTGCGTAGCATTGTAGTCATCAAACTTAATAGCCGCCTTCTCTGGAGACATACCGTTCTTGATGTTCCTCTTGTATGTTACCATGTATCCGAGTACACCAAGCAGGTCACCCATTGCTGTGAAGGAACCCACCGCTGACCTAAGCGCTCTCCTTGTACGAGACAAAGCTTTGTATCTCTGCTGCTCTGTATAGGTAGGCGTCTGACCCCCAGCAAGACCAGCGATGTCATTCTGCAAGCTCTTCTTAAGACGGTCTCTAAACTCAGGGGATATAGCACGAGCTAAAGACAGAGGGCCCGCGCTCTCTTTGCCTTGTGCCATACGTATGATGTCAACGGGTAAGTCAAAGGCGTACATCTTAGCGGCGTCAAGTAGAAAAGCTGTGAACTCCACAACCTCCTTACCTGGCTTCACATCAACCTTACCTACTTTAAAGCTAGGGTAACCAGGGAACGCTTCGTACTGCTCGAAGGATGCCACGAATGAGGACGCCTGCTTCCACGTCTGAGCCATCTTAAGTCCGAGGATAGAGCCCACGAACTTACGTTGGAACCAAGCGATAGCCTTAGGCCCTACGACGTCTCCCTGTACAGAGGCTGGGTTGATAGCGTGGTTGATGTGTTGATTAACTAAGTCCTTAATACCAAGTGAATCCATCAGCGTCACAACAGCAGGGAATGAGAATATTTTATTCAGGTCCCGCGTGGTATAAGCAAACGCCTTGAACCTCTCCATAGAATCGAAGTGATTCTCTAGTAGGTCAGTGAAGTTAAAACTCTGAAGGGGTATCTCTCCCTTAACAGCCGTTCGTTCTTTTAGGGCTGTGGCAAACATAGCATTGAAGACCTTACTGAAATCTCCCTGAGCTATGATGTCAGTCATGTTATCGTTTGATATCTTACGAGTAGGGAAATAGTTTTCTATCTGTGTTAGGTTAACATTATTGACGTCTTTGTAGACCTTATTGATTGACTCGAAGTAATCCTGAGACAGGTACGTCACCATCTTATCTGCGAAGTCTATCAGCTGCGGCCCTAAGAACTCTTCAATCTTTTCAATAGGAACGCCCTGCTTCTCTAGCATCTCTCGCTGCACGTCGTTCTTTGAGAGCGAGTACAACCACATAAGCTGTGACTTATTGAACTGATACTTCTTCCCTTGGATAGTGAACTCAGCTATATCCTCCTTGAGTGGGCTGTAGATGACACGCTCCATCTCTTTGTACCCCTTCGTAATTCCTTTAACTGAGTTGGCTATCTCGTCCATCTTAGCTCGCTGGTCATCCAGCCCCTGTAAGTAATTGCGACGTGATACGTTGAGCCTATCGTATACATTCTCCTTAAACCAAGGACCCATCTGATTCATCAGCGTACCGAGGTGCTTAACGATATCAAAGTTTGACCTTGCAGATTTCATAAGCTCCGAGTATTGCATCGTGCTCACGTACTGCTTAACGGCTTCGAACTTTTCCTTGAAGCTTCCTTCCTTATACTGCTTGAGGATGTTGGTACGCTGGCGCATAACCTCCTCCTTCGAAAGCGGATTGCCTTCCTTATCAAAGAGTATAGGGGCTAACTTCTTTACCTCCGCAACAGCCTCCACCTCTAGGTCTTCTACTTGTGCTGCCTCACGTAAACGCTTCTCATTGAGTACAGCACGTGAAGCCGTGGCCTCTGATTTTATGATAGCGACTGAAGCACGGACCTCTTCGAGTGTCATGTCGGCTATACTTCCCCACGCGTCAAGAGCAATAGACTGGTCAAGGGCTTTCTCTTCGGGCAGCGTTAGTTGTTCGTTGTTCTTTGCTTTAACCAGAGCGCTTTGAAGTACCTCGCTTTCATTGAGCTTCTGCTGTAGGTTAGCGATTGCGCTCATGCGTATCTGCTTGTTAGGTGAGGCGGCAATAGTAAGTACCCTAGTAAGCGTCTCAAAGTACAGCTGACCTACCGCATCAAGACCACGCGTGCGCGTCCTTCCGCTGGCTGTCTTCGCTTTCTTCGCTTGCTTCTTAGTGTACTTTATCAGGTCATTTATCACCAGCTTCTTCTCAGCCTCGCGCTGCTCGTCAATAGTATTCAATACCTTCTGTGCCTGCGCATAGAAGTTCTTCTCCGTGGTATTGGCTACGTTAGCCAGTAGTCTGTTGACCCTGCTTCGGCTGATGAGGCCCGTCTGATTCATCTCCTGTCGGATAAGACGACGCAGCCTAGTCTGGTACTCCTTCAGGTTCTTGATAGCTGCCTTGCCCTGACGTATGTCATTGCGCAGCTGCTTCATCTCACGCGATACATCCTTGTTCGTGGCTACGGATAGCGAGTCGTTCATAGCTACCAACAACTCACGCTGTGTGCTAGGTGACTGCTCATTGAACGCTTCGTTCTCACGCAGTATCGCCATCGCTTTCTGACGAATCTCCTTGGCTGTCTTCTTCGTCTTGTTCTCCTGCGTCACCTCAGCGAACTCATTGAGCTGCTGTACTACGCTCTGATAGATAGCCTTACCTGTATCCATGCCACCCTTGACATTACCAAAGACAGCGGGTACAATAATGCTAGGCTCAGTGTACTCAGTGATACCGTCGTTGATGGTCTTGACGTCGTACCCCTGGCGCTTGAGAAGCTCACGGATAGATGCGTCTGAGTAGCCCTTAGAGCGCCCGTATTGAATGATGTCGGTCATCGATATAGATGAGTCGTTCGGAATCATTCGGATGGACTCAGCGAGCTCCTTGGACTCTGTGTCTACACGTTTACTAAACGAAGCTTCTGGGTTCTTTAATTGGGTCAGCTGCTTCTCGGTCAGCTCGATAGCCTTACCGCCCATGATGTCGGCCAGTGCAGTGCCTAAGAACGTATCAAGATTAAGGTTCTGAATCTCAGCAGCAGACAAATCCTTAGACATCTTGAATGTATTCTTGATGTATGTCCACATAGCGTTAAGCCACGACTGAAACTTCTGCTTAAGAGATGCGTTGATGATGGTCTCTCCTTTGTTTCCAATAAGAATTGCCATCGTTTCATTTACAGCCTTGCTCTTTGCTTGCTCTTCGCTCAATCCCTCGCTCTTAAATTTCTCTAATTGGTTCTGATACTCCTGCGTTTGACTTACAAGTGAGGCCCCTTTAGCGTAAATCTTTTTCCCTTTCGGTGTGGTCTGTAAGTAGTCAGTCCATACGTGACCGAACTCGTGAACAGCTGTGTTGTAAAGAGCCGACTCGCTATTGTGTACCTCAGGGTTGATGTATATATCTCCACGTTTAGTTAAACCGTATACCACCTCGCCACCTTTGAGGTACTCTCTTACCCCATCAGATTTCAGTACGTTAGAGAATGTCTCAGTATCTGTGGAGAGATTCACGCTAGGGAACGCACGATTCAAGAAGTCAAGTACACCTGCTCGTTGGCTAGGGCTTGCGATAACCCCAACGAACTCTACGTTAGGTAGACCTGCTTGCACAGGTATTACCTGAGTCAATCGAGAGCGCTCACTTCGAGGCTTTCGGCCCTTTGTTTCTTCTGCAATACCAATAGACACATTGTTAGCTACGGTAGGGAACAGGTCTATGACAGACTGAGGCTGCTCTAGAACTCCTATGGTCTTCCCTCGTGGGCCAAAAGGATAATGGGGGTGATTGGTTTCTAGTACACCAGGGTTAATAACGTCAATGCCCTGAACTATAAACACCGAACGTTGAGGCACGCCTTCTAACTGAGGCTCGGTAATTAAATCAGTTACAACCCCAGCATTTAAAAGACCTATCTGCTCTGGCGTAGGGCTATCACCAAGCAATGCTTTAGGCACAGCCTTAGCGCCCGACGGGCTATAGGAAGGCTTTCGTTTTTTGGCGCCAACCTCATTAGGCTTTCCTGTCATAATTAAACTGGTAATCACATTAAATGAGGTGATACCTTTTAATTCAGAGAAGGCGGCAGGTGTTAAAATATCGTCGATGGTTTTTGGCTTTACCTTACCTATCATAGATATCACATCCTTTAAATCAGACACCCTTCCCTTATAAGCGTTTATGGTAAGCTGTTTTAACTTCTCTCCCTTTGCATTTTTACCTGTGTCAATAGCTTTTTGTTTATCCTGAAGCTCTTGCTTAGCGGCTTTCTTAAAAGCAGTCATCGCCGCCGCACGCTTTGTTTTAGGAAAAGAAGATATGTTATCGGCTACAACCCTAACAACCGCCTCGTTACTCATCATAGAATCTTGTCCCATCTTAACGATGAACATAGGAACCAGTCCATTCCACTGGGGGTTAGCCTTCCACCAACGGTTATAGAATTCTTTATTATCGTTATAAGCTTTGGTGGCGCTATCAATCTGCCCCTGAGATTTGTCCCTGGTTACACTAGCCCACGCCATATCCTGATGTCCCTTCACCCCTGTGAACCCCATCCCACCCTTTAGGTTGGTGATAGTATTACCTGTCGCTGGGTTTACTATATCGCCCGTCCTAAGTTGGTCAGATATATTAAAGATACCAGGTACATCTTGTAGCTCCTCTATCTCTACAGTCGGAAGTGGATTATCAAGACGAGAATTCAACTCCTCTACATCAATCTTGGTGGCTTTAGACTCAGTCTCTCTTGGCCTTCCTTTCTGGCTTAGCTCATCAGCCCTTTGTCTAAGGCTATTGCGTTTAGCAACTGTAAGTGTTTTGCCTTTATCGTCTTTGTTTAATTCTAATCTCGCTTCTATCTCTGCTATTTCCTGAGATTGTTGTGACTCAATTTGAGCGCCTGTCTCATTCATAGCCTCAAGAATAGCCAATGTCTCTGCGTCTGTCTCATCTAAAGAAACTCCCAGGGAATCTCCCTTCAACCTAAACTGAACGCCCTTCTTCTCGGCATCCTTCTTGGCTTTATTAAACTCTTTCTCATCGGCCTTCTTCTCAGCCTTTACTTCTTTGATGTCGTCCCGATAGGAATCGATAAGGTCAGCCTGGTCCTCTTTAAATTCATCTAACTCTTCCTTAAGCTCAGCTATCTTTTCCTTTTTCTTAGCCGCTGACAATTTCTTATTGGCTCTAACCTTAGCCGCCTCCTTCTTTACACTAGCTATTTTCTCGGTGGTATTTCCTTTCTCGATAGCTATCTCCTCCTCGATTTCAACTACCCTATCATCATAATCAAGAGGGTCAAAGGAAGGTATCTCATCTTTAATCTTCTGCTCAGCCTTAGCTTTAGCTACCTCAGCTGGGGACATAGCCGTTTCCTTTGGTTTGCCTAGCGCCTCCTTCTTAGTCTTCTCCCTTTCCGCAGCTTCCCTCTTTTCCTTTTCTATCCTAGCGACCTTAGCTTTAGAAGCGGCACTCACCCGTCCGTAGTATGACTTATCGCTCTCTCCTTTCTTTCTCTTTACCTCGGATTCCTTAACAGCCTTCTTGGTTTTCCTCTGGTCTTCCAGCGCTTTCTCTCTTCTTATAGCATCCTGTACTGACTCACCCTCACGAACGGTATATGTAACCTTCTTCTTAGGAGCAGCTTCAACAGGAGCTGCCTCAGGTAGTGCTACATTAAACTTATTGGCAAAAGCCTTGAACTCTTCTAAGGTAATTTCTCCGTCTAACAATACTTGATAAACCTCTCTTGAAATAAACTCAGAAGCATCTGACATTGCGCTTCCAACAGTACCGCCTCCTGAGTAATTAAAATCATAAGACATCGGTACGTTGCTATCCGATTTTATTTTTTTAAACGCGTTGGTTAATTTCCTTACGCCTGCGCTGCCTGCATTGCTTGATAATATCGCGCCTGTAACAATGTCTTCTACAACTTGATATGTGTATCCCGCAGCAACCAGACTCTTTCTTCTTTTGTCCCGCTCGGTAAGAACAGGCGCAGCCTCCTCAACAGGAGCTGCCTCCTCAACAGGAGCAGCCTTCTTGGCTTTTGGTTTCTTCTTAGGCTTAGCTACAGGCGCAGCTTCTTCAGCTACAGGTGCTACCTCCTCAACAGGGGCGCTTGGGTTATCATAGTCGTAACCATACTTATCCTTTAGAATCTTCTTATACTTGCGTTTCTTAAAAATTCTGTCGGGTGTGTTGTCAATAATACGGACCCAAGTTTGTATTTTTTCTTGTTCGGCAGGGGTTCGCTCCTCAACAGGTGCCGCCTCCTCAACAGGGGCTGCCTTCTTCTTAGGGGATGCCTTCTTCTTAGGTGCTGCCTTCTTAGGAGCTGCCTTCTTAACAGGTGCCGCCTTCTCAACAGGGGCTGCCTTCTTAGAAGCTTCTAGCTTTTCATTGTATAATTCCATCAGGCGATAACCCTGGATGGCTGGCAGAGTAAGCCCCATAGACCTCTGTAAAAACTTTGAGAAGCCTGCCCATTCAATACCTTTATCTAGGAAGGTATTCATAGCATCTACAATATTATCTACAGCTTCATCTGCGGTAAAATCAAGCTCGCCCTCTTTAAGCATAAATACCTCTCTACCTAATTCTACGCTAGATGTAGGACCCACTCCACTTGTCATAGGAGATGCGCTTGTAACATCAGCCCTATCCTCTATCTCTTGTCTGGTAGTAGTAGCACTTAATTCAACCTCCTCTACTGCGACTTCTTCAGCTACAGGTGCAGCCTCCTCAATAGGAGCGATACCTAGACCTAGCTCAGACTCTAAGTCAGAGACCTCGCCCTCTAAGGTTTCGACTTCTTCTGGGGTAGGTTCTTGTTGTCGGGATACTTCTTCTTCCACCTCTTGTATATCTGTGGATGATTGATTTTCAGAAATGTCTCCTGGGCTTTGCTCTTGAACGGCATCTGGTTCTAATGTTTGTTTAACTAACTCAACGACCTCAACATCATTACGCACAGCATAGCCCTGCTTCTCTAGCTTAGCTTTCTGCTGTGGTGTCATGTCCGTGATATGCTCCACGAATTCAGTACGCGTCATAAACTTCTTACCCACCTTATACAGTGGTACATCTGGCTTCCTCAGTAGCTCAGGAACTAAGTCGTCAATCTTAACACCGTCCTTAACTATCTTCTTGGTCAATCCTATCTGACCAATCTCTTTATTTATCTGTGATATCTCACTAGAGAACGCCTCCTTATTGGCGCTAGACAACTGCTTCTTCGCCTCCTCCAAAGCCATCAGTCTCGATACCACCTCAGGCGATGACGTACGTGAACGCTTCGGTCCCACACCCAATGTCTTCAGCGCGTCACGTCGGGCACCTACGTTCTCTAGGATACGCTGCTCTGTCTCTGCGTCTATCTTACCTAGCTTCCGCATATTGGTAGCCCAGTCATTGATGCGTTGGTCAGAGGCTTTCTCCCCCGCGATATAGTTTATGTCCGTCAGCTGATGCGCTACCGATAGGTCCGTTCTGTTTCGTGTCTGACTGTATATATTAATGAACGCGTTAGGAGCATTATTCCCTAGACCACCGATAGATTCAGCGGCTATCTCCTTCCAGTTTATCTCCTGTCCAGAGAACACCTGAGCCGCAAGCTCACCTGTACCCTCTACCACGGGGTCAAATATCATACGCTCTGCTAACTGAGTGGCTGACCTAGTTAAAGTGGAAGCAAGACCTGAGGTAGAAAGCATCCTGCCAGCAGCAGCTCCACCAACTATATTGAAAGCACCAATAGTAACTCCGCGTATAGCACCTACACGACGGCCCTCAGCCATAACCTCCTCGTTATTAAGGGCCTCTAACACCTGTGAAGGGTCGGATATATTGTACCCTCCCTCACGCATAGAGTCTAGTATAGCGTTAGTGTACTCAAGGGCAGCGCCAGCAGCCGCCTGTCCCGCCAAAAATCCTTTACCCGCTCCGATTAAAGCTCCAGCAGCAGCAGTAACAGGAGCCGCAGCACCCGCTACAGGGGCGCTGGCTGCGGCACCAGCGGCACCAGCTATAGCAGCGCCAGTAGCAGCACCAGTAGCTACAGCAGCAGGTATAATCTTTATGCCCAACGGCAGTAACATACTCAGAGACGAGGCCACGTAGTTAGAAGTAATCTCCAGTGGGTCATCGCTAAAAGCATCCCACCATTCCTTTACCCCAACCGAGTTATCGATACGTGACATAGCACGTGACTGACCTGGCTTCATGTTGGACATACGCTCAGAGATAATAGCGGCTGCCTCCTGCTGGTCCTCAGGCATCTTACCTGACATCTCATAAGCGAGCATAGCTTCGGCTGCCCACCCTGAGTTCCAAGCGTTCTCTACACCGTCTGTAAATCCCTGTAAGTTCTCCGTGAACTCGGCGTATACCTTCTCGTCGTGCTTAGCATCGAAGTATGTCTTTGCTTGGTCGTATTTAAACGCAGCTAACTCCTGAGATTGTTTAGCGGCATTGAACTGTGTGATTAGGTTGTTAGCGTAGTCCCTCTCCCTATCGTTCTTAGGCTCGTAGTTCACCAGCTCCTCAACAGGAACGCCGAACGAAGCCATAGAGTTCTTTTGAATCGTGGCCTCCTCAGCGCGGGCCGATTGATTAATCTGTGCCGCCTGACCAGCTATGTTATTCTGCCGCTCGTTGAGGTACACATCGAAGTCCTCACGCGCTGTCATAGCATCGTCATCCATCACCGCATCGAAGAGGGTGTCCTCGCGCTGCTCGATAGAATTTACGTAGCTCTCTACGTCCTCTCGCAACACACCGTTAGTGTAGTGCTGGCTGTATAGGGCCTTCTCTTCCTCGGTAAGAGATGCGAGCTCCGCGTTGTCGCTGTCCTCTAAGAAGATACGCTCATCACGTAGCGCCTCGTACTCCTGTAGTGACGCACGGTCAGAGACGTAGTCCCTATTTTTTTCACGATAAAAATGCTGCGCCTCAATTTCTACAGGGGCCACGTCCTTCCAGTTACCCTCAGCAAAAGCATTGGCCTCCTCCTCAGTATCGAAAGTAAAGACCTCGCCTCGGCGCTCAGCTGTTTGGATAGCTTCGTCAGTACCCAATCGCATCCACGTCCTGCCGTCTGAGTTATAGTTGTCAGGGTTGATAGGAAATAAAGTAGGCGCCACCTTATACTTGCCGTCCTGTTCGTACGACATAAACTCCACCGTGGATTCACTACCGTCGTTATTACGCATAGCTTTCTCCCTCATATTCTGAGCGCGATAAGCTTGGTCTAAAAGGTTGTCGGTCTCTAGCTCTATAGGCGCCGTAGCATTGGCGTTCATAAACTGACGTAGCCGTTGCGACTCCTCCTCAGCTCCCGCATCAGTAAACGTATCGAGGTCCACGTCTATAGACGCACTGCCATCGGTAGTGGTAACGGTCATAGCGTCGCCGATACCTGTCTCGTTAAAAGTAAACCCGTACTTACCGAACTGCCCCCGCATATCAGGGACCACCTGCTCCTCCTCCTGGGCTATAAGACCAGGGGTTACAGCGGTAAGGGACTGAGAGAAGTCGGGAGTCTCAGTAGCTTCCTGAACGGATGGCTCCAAAGAACCATCGCCCAATGACGAATCCATAGCCTCGTCTTTTTTTTTTAAGCCCATCAAGGCTTGGTAGTCATCCATACTCTTGGAATAACCACCCGTCTGAAACAAGTCGTAAGAATCTTGAAGAGCTTGAGGGTTTGTATTGATAAGCTCCACAAACTCATCGAAAGATTTGGTGTAGCCCCCTGTCTTAAACAACTCGTACGAGTCCTTAACTGCTTGTTCGTTCATGACTATTGATTAATATCGACTTGTATCCCTATTACCGTTTGGGTTGGTCGTAGCTGGCGCTCCAGACGCGCCAGGCGCTCCGAACTGTCCTCGTCTAGCAGCCCTAACTGTTTCGTTATTGTAGGCATCAAATGTACCTGCATCAAATATAGAACGAAAGTCCTCCGTGGTAATAGCTCTACCAGATTTAGCCGCGTCAATCACCATCTTGTTTACCTCCTGCATTTTTGACTTAGGAACATCTCCATCATCAGGAATATATATAGGTTCAGTCATTACGCTAGGAACAAAGTACTCGATAGCATCATTGTCGTTTCCTAAAAACCCTTCACTACTAGGGATATCATTCTCATTTACAAATCGAATAGTGGACTGAAGGCCCGCTGTAGACAAGGCTGACTGAGCTGCGGGTGCCATGACGGAGAACTCAGGGTCCTCAGGGTTCTCCCCTAGCGCCTCAGTGTACGCATTACGTGGAGACTTCTTAGTCTTACCAACTACCTCATCGTATCCAGAAATCTGTGTAGGCGCGTCAGTAATTCCAGCCCTCGTACCAGCGAAATCCTTATTCACCATAGTGGATGAGGGGTCGCCTCCACCTGAACGCTCCATCACCTCAGTCACATCGCTTACCCCATGAACAGTATTACCCAGCTCAGCCCACTGCTGAAGAGTTACATCCTCTGGTAGGTTGATTGTACGAGAGGTGCCGTTACTATAGGTAACGGTGTACTGTCCGTCGGTTGTAAAGTCAAGGTCTCTTATATCCCTACTTACCGCACCTGGTTCGCTCAACGCTTTGTCAGCAGCCATCTGCCGCTCTTCAGCGCTGGTCGCGTTAAAGATTTGATTCCATGAACCGACCGCCTGTTCCTCAATTCTTTCTTTACCTGAACGAGACTCAGCTTGAGCGCTCTTCTCCCACCACTTCTCAGGGCGGGCTGTCTCTTTCTCGTCGAGCATACCACGTAAGCGATTGGTCACCGTCTCCTTAGCCATATCCATCTGGCTCTCTCGGTTGGCGTTAATCTTATCAGCCATCTCCTGTGTGACAGGGGGGACAGCGTCGAGGTTAGCTTTAATCTCTACATCAAAACCTGGCATGGGTGGTCCCGCACTGGGTTGAGATGGGTTGTCTATCAATAATATTTTAGAGGGGTCGTTAGCCGCTTCCTCAAAATCAGAAGTAAATCCAAACGGGGTGCCCTCATCATTAACCTTACGGTTCATTGTTAAGATTGAGCTTACGTTAGTAGGGATAGACAACTGTTCATTGACTAGGTCACGCTCCATATTAAGGTACTCAGGGCTGTTCATAGCAGACTCAAGAGTCTTTACGTTACCCTTCATCATCACCTTAACCTTAGACCCTAGGTTGTCCACGCTAGAAGCTAAGGCTCCCTCCATATCGAAGGCATCGTAATTGGCCTTCATACGCATCTTAAGGGCGTTAACCCTTAACCTATCGTTAGGGCTAGTAGACATCTCCTGCACACCCGTGTCAGGATTGGTTATCATTTTAGCTGCGCTTACCTGCCCGTTAGCGGGGTCAATAAAAAGGCTTGTGCTGCTAAAGTTACCGAAGCCCTCTGATGTAGCCATTAGGTATTGCTCAAGAGGTTGAGACTCACCGTTCTTAGCTCGCTCCATCTTCTCCCCGTATACCGTTTGGTATTCCTTCGCCATACTAAACGCATCCTTAGTTCCCTGCTCTAGGTTGGCTCTGATATTGGTGTAGTCACTGACATTCATCTGCCCCGACTTCAGGAGATTCTCCGTGATAAGGGCGTACTCAGACAGGTCGTTAGAGTACTTAGTTACATAGCGGTTGGCGTCCTGGTTCTCCCCTAGTGGCGGACTAGCAAACATCTCGGCCTGCTCTCTAGCTTTCTGGTCTAGGTCAGCCTTCATACCGTCCCGTATACCACGCTCAGTGGCAATCATCTTGGACATATCGGCGCCAACTTTCCCCCAATCTACTTGAGTAGCAGCACTCCTCTGAGCTCTCTTATAGTATGTCATTATCCGAAGGGGTTCATGTTGTAAAATTGATTCTGAGGCATACCAGTTACTTGAGTCCCAAGATTAGTTTGCTGTCCCTGTACGCCAGGCATAGTCACAACTCCTGGTTGAGCCTGTGGCATAGCGTAGTTAAAGCTATTAGAGCGAGCCATGCCCTTCATTGCCTTAGGGTCTAAGCCACCGATAAAGGAGCCGTACTGCTGGTCATTCATACCACCGACAGACGAGAAGTCTACGCCCCCAATGGTGCCCTGTTGAGCGAGGGACTTTCTATAGTCAGCCGCCGTAGCCCCTTGGTTGTTTTGCATAAATAGCTTCTGCATCTTAGCGTCGTTCCTTACGTTGGCTGTCTTCGCGTATAGCGGCGCCATCTCCATACCTTGCTGTGCCACGCTAGCTACGCCTGCCACACCTGCTTGTATGTTAGCGGCTCTAGCCTGCTCAGCAGCAGCGGCTGCTTGTTGAGCTCCCTCTACCTCCGCCAGGTCAAGCTGCGTATTGGCGTCACGTAGGTATTGGTTCTCTCCTATTATAGCATCCTCTATAGCCGTCATCTCCTGACCCATAGCCGTGCGTACACCCGCCTGCTGTTGTGCGTTTTGCATAGCGATACGCCCAGCGCCAGCACCAGCCCCGCGCGGGTCGGCCTCACGAGCAGCTTGCATAGCGTCGGCAGCAACGACGTTATTTGCCTCGTTCATAAGCTCATATGGCTCCTTCTTGATAGACTTAGCCTCAGCATAGTTAACGTCCAAACGCTTCCGCGCTTCAGCCATAGCTTTAGCTGCGTCAGCCTCTGCTTTAACCTGTAGCTTCCGTTGTTTATTCGCCTGTACAAACGACGCCGTAGAGGTAGCCACTCCGATAGCTAGTGATGCAATTATTCCTGACATAGTAGTCTCTTGTTTAGTATGATATGCTCAGGTAGAGTACGGTAATCAGTAGTGTACACATCTTCCTCAGCTTCCTCAATGGTTTGTTTGTCGGTCCTATATACGCAGGTCCACGTGCAGTCCTCGTGCATATAAGCCACGCGCTGAGTACCCGTCTCAGTCATCACCGTCATCGGTGCTTGGATTCTCTTTACCTCACCCGTATCCATAAGCACTGACATATCGCCAGATAAGAAGAACGAAGGGTGGTCCTGCTTGTGGATGTAACTGATAACGAGCGAGCCCTTAGGCATAAAGATTTCCCTGGTATATAAGCCGTCCTTTAGGTGATGCTTCAATGGCATAGTCTCCTCCATCTCTTTAGTATGGTGAATGACGGCGCCCTCATGAGCCATTATCTGCTGGGTAAACTCCTCTATGTTCTCCCACAACAAACCCCTATCCTCATGGATGTGAGATAGTACAGACTCTGGTCCGTTCTTTAATGTTTGTGGTATACCCATACTAATTCAAAGGTAAGAATTTCACGGGAAGGATTTCATGACCTCTGACTTAACAGCGAATAGCTCTACAGCCTCGGTGTCGTCATTGGTTAAAGTGAATACACAGTAGTGACCGAGCACCCCGTGAGACTCAGCTACCTGGTTCTTTACATACAGGATAAAACTCACGTCAGGTACCACTACCGTACCACTAACCACAAGGTTATTGATTCCGTTAGGGAGGTCCACGTTGATAGACTGTACCGTACCCACAAACACGGGAGTTATGGTAGCTCCTGGGGCTGCGTAATAGATAGCGTCACCGCCTTGACCTGTTGATGGGTCAGCACCAGTAATCATAGTGCCTATACTCGTGGTCAAAGGGAAGTTGATGGTAGTGGTAGTCGCTCCCGTTACAGTAGTTAAACTGTTGCCTATTCCATTGACAGAGCGCAGGTCGTAGTTAGCGAAGTCAGCACCTGTTGTACCAGAGCCAGCGCTGTTACGGATAAACGCAAACCAGTCTGACTCCTTCTGCTTAAAGAAAGCCTTCTCAATAACACCTGGTGTCTGTAGTTCAGTAACCAGCTCAGCCTTCCACGCGTGGTCTCCCTCGTAAGCTATTGTCTTAAACAACTTATTCATAATAGGCTCGGCGTTAAAGACGCTCTCCATTTTAGATGAGTCCTGACGACCGTAGAAATTATTACGTAACTCGTTGGTGTTGTGCTGCCATAAGTTACCCCCACTAAAAGTGTACAGGTACTGGTTCATACCCTGAATCCACTCAGGGATATAAGAATAAAATGAAGGCCACCCTTGGGCGGGCGGGCTAAAAGTTAAAGTGTAGTTTCCTTCAGGTACAGGCATAGCTTATTTTTTAGCAAGCAAGAAGATTTGTGATAACGCCGTTCGCTACGGTCATAACATAAGTAGTAGCTGTACTATCTGTTACTTTATAATCTCCCGCTGGCAATATATTCTGTCCGTTTACATCTAAAAATACCCAGTCGTGAACCGATAGTGCACCAGGAGTGTTTTTAACAGTAGCTTGATAGAACGTCTGGTCTTCAGTAGAGTTGCAATCGCCCCCTACTAGAGACGAACTAAACGAAGGAAGGGCGGCAGGGCACGCTACTTTAACGCCCCACGAGGCAGACTTACAGTAACTAACCACGGTAAGCTGGAGGGTAGAAGGGCTAACCGCTAGCTTAGGTATTACCATATAGCAGCTCTTAGGGTCTTGAGTACTAAAACTTACATCGCCACCTACTATAGTGACTACCGAGGAGGACCCTGTAGCAGCGAAAGCCCCGCCTGAGTAAACGTATTCAGGTAATGTGTATGGACTTCCCGTTGTAATAGTGCTAGCGCAAACACCTGATGTAGAATCACCGAGGTATGTAACACCATCAGTTGTGGATGTTTTATGGTATCCGTCCACCTCTGAGCTAAAAGCGTTATACGTAACCCCGTTATACACCGCGTACATACCGTCAGGGATATCTCCAGGGACGTACTTAATAACAATAGCTCCCGTGCTTTCCCCTAGGTTGGTAGTAATATTGTAGACCCCCTCGGTTCCTCGATGTGTTATCTCGACGCCATCACATTCAGAGACACACGAGGGGCACGCTGTCTCAGGGCCAAGCGTGCAGGTAGCGTTGTCTAAATACCTGACGATAACACCGTCGGAGTAGTGCCCTGTAGGAGCACAAGTGGTTAGCTGCACGTCAGTAAAGACACCCGTTGATGTAGCGAGTGTCGTGCCGTTTAGAAAGTAGTTGCTTATTACGCCCATGATTTAAATTTAAGTACAGTCACATTCGGTTACGCTAATACTTACCGTAGCTACAACGCCAGTAGTTACAACAGGAAGGCTTCGGCTACACACAGAAGCGCTGCTTCGAGTTGTTATAGTTTGGTAGGCAGTCGCTCCACCAGCACACTCCGTATAGCTAACCACTACACTAGCTGACCCAGAGTTGGTAATGAGATACTCAGTGCAGGTACCTGAGCCACACTCGCAATCGCAGCACGCGTCCTGTGGTTTAGTACCGAAGCACAACGCAGTAGCTGTCACCTTCGTATAGTCCCAAATTAAATAGAGGTAGCTATCGTTAGAGTTAACCATATCAAACGATGCCGAGTACTGGTTAGGGGCAAGCGTCTCGTCAAGAGGTGTAGCAGAGGAAGCTGCACTAAGAAGAGACGAGATGTCAGCCTCGGTATTGTTGTATAACGTATTACTTCTCAAGTACTTAAACCCATCAGAATTGGTGTCAAAATCGTAGTCGTCAGGCTGTATCTTATTGGAGATAAGTTTTACAGAAGCCGTATCCGATGGGATGATATTAGCGCCCTGAGAACCTGTGATAATAGTGTACTGAGAGACTAACGGGAACTCAGCAGCCGAAGAAAACTCCATCTGTTCAGAGTGAAGGGCAGACTCAAATACTCCGCTGTCGTCAGTCCATCGATACTGATTATGGATAAATTTCTCGGCGTCACTAAGCACGGTCACACCCACCAGTATGATAGTAATGGGCACCTCGGTAGGGCACTTCACTGTTATACCTAAGGTAATTGGACTTGACCCGTTATTAACGAACTCTAAATCAAGTTGAGTAGCCGCGACGGAGTTTTTGTCTATCGTGAAACTTCCGTTGGTACTAGCATTACTCACTTGTGTTGTGTCGACTGAATTGTACGTAGATGTAATATCAAAAGTATCATCAGAACTAATCTGAAATACGGTATACGAAACAGTGACGTCACCCACCAGCTCACCCAGGTCGTAGCATAAATTAAGACCAGCGGTAGGGACTGTAATTCGTTCCGTGATACCACACTCAGCGCACTTAACGGTTAACGGCAGCCCTTGGGTATTGCTACTAAGAATATACTCGTTCATATAAGGGTCAAATCCCCCAATCTTTTGCGTATTAAAGCTGGAGATAAACAAGTCCCTAAACCAGCTGCGCATACCCGCCTCAGAGATAACCTCTAGGCTTTCGTTCTGCGCTGCCGAGCCCGTTAAATGGATGACGGCCCCTCGCTTGGCGTCAGTAAAATACTTATGCGGTCCCCACTCAGCGAAGCTCTCTGGGTTATTACTGATACCGAACTTCTCGACACGTGATATCTGAGTACCCAGCACCTCAGGTACGGAAGTAAGAGCGCCACCACCCGTGCTATCGGAGAGTAAGTTCTTACCCGCTAATACGTACGATATCTTATCCTCCTGAAGGGTAAGGATGTCAGTCTCTCTCGCAAAGAGTTTCTCTACAGGACCAAAGGATTCCTCTAGTGGTTTAAAATTGAGCAGACCTAAGTTAAACTCGTTGAGTTTATTGACGTTAGACTCGTTATTAAAGACACCGCTATACGTAAGGTCAGCAAAACGGTCAGCCTCCTTATAGTCCTGTGCGCTTACCGAGGTGACACGGTTACCTAAATTAATAGCCTTACCGATAATCGAGTCACGTACCTTATAACTTTCTACACCGTTACCAAAAGAGATACAGTTGAAGAACTTAAGGTCTATAAGAGCTGGAGTTGTATTGGATTGGTTCTGAGAGATACCACCTCCCGCATGGAACCCACCTGTAATAGGGTAGGACACACTCGACTCATACCATACGTCAGGTAAAGCGTCAGGGGGAAGCGTCTCAAACACAACAGTATCGTCAGCCCTGAATATATTCCACCTAGTACGAATCTGCGATTGCTTTTTGTCGCTACTTCCGCACGCCTCCGTTCCACGAGTAATCCATTTAATAACACTTCCGCCCGTAGGTTTATACCACGTGCACTTTAGGTCGTATACATTTTGGATATTAGTTGTCTGCCCTAAACCGTAGTTGTTAGCGGTAGTAGTGGTGACACCCTCATAATCAAAAGTCAACTCCTCCGTAGTGTCGCCGCCCACTTCCTGCGTTCCGTCGTTTAAAGTGGCTGAGATATTATCGCCCACAAACCACTCCACGATATCAGTGTAGTCCTGAGAAGCTACCCATATCTTATTTAACTTATATATCCTGCGGTTGCACCCGTTAGCTTGACCATCGCCTCTACCCCTTCGCTCAAATATCTGAGTTAAGTTAATCCTACTACCAACAGGGATGTCCATACTACTAGGGATACCTTCATAAACCTGCAAGGGAGCATCGTTGCTAGCGTTCGCCGTTGTAGTTTGCAGAGAGGGAGTGCCCGTGATAAACGAGTCCTCTGTAGTTACGACATTTATAGCCGCCGAGCCCACCTTCATATAGACTCCGCTAGGTATAGTGGATACACCTGTAACAGTAATAAAATCTTCTTCCTGCGCTTTCTTCTCTAACACAGTGATGTACTCACACGAGGAGATAGCATTGTCAACGTCACGCTTTACGATAAGCCTGTCCCCCGTCTCTACTTTCTGAGCGTTCTCCCCCTCCAGTAAGAAGTAGGTGTTGTTAGTAAGGTCCTCGTTGAAGAATATGCTAGAGTATACCGTCTCGTAGTTCTCTTGGTCAGGCTTGATAACAAACTTATATCGTGTAGCAAAAGCAGGGGGCAGCTGCTGCGTAGGTATAGTCGCCTTGATATAGTTCTGGTCAACAGAGTTAGCACACGGAACATGGATGGTATTGTTCGGACTAACCAAAGCCGTAGTAGCCCTGTTGTAATCGTCCATATACACAATACCTACCTCGTAATCACGGTTACTATGAAGGCTCGTAGGGTTGCTTACCGACCTGTACTCTAACTCGTTAATACTAATGTTGTAGTACTCAAATACATTTAAGCTGCTGAAGGCGTAGTTTTGATTATCTACAAAACGCATAGCAGGAAACTGAAAGCTAATTACGTTTCCGTTAATAGAGGTAACGATAGCCTGCTCTAACGCGTTGATACCACTAGAGTATTTATACGAAGGGTCAGGGTTGCCTCCCCCTATTGTAGGTGGTATAGCACAATTAAATCTATCGGTAAACGTAACCCCATCGCACGATGTTTCAGCAGGGTCTGCGGCGTAAACAGGCAGGATGTTGGTGTTGGTTCCTATCTTCTCCTGGAAGTCAGCGCTGTTAAACAAAGCGTCTAAACTATCGAAGTTCTGCTGTAACGTATAAGAAAAATTTACTGTCACCCCCGAAGTCTGAGCCTTACCTGCAACGTTAGCGGGAGCGGCAAAGCTCCATTGAGCGTGGTTAAGAGTAATACCAAAATCTATGACCGCGCCAGAAACAAACTCCGAGTTAAATATTACGGAGCTAAAATCTACATTGAGCACCCCGTTCGGTACGGTCTGCTGAGATTGGTCAGGGTCAATAGTGTATACACCGCTACTTGTAGTCGAGGCGTCAGTCAGGTCAAAGACGCCGCCTTCCCTAGATATACGTTCTACCTCGTACTCAAGTTTAATTGGGTAGCCGTTCTGACTTAGTAGATTGTACCCATCCACATAGTTGCCATACACCAAGCGGTTACCCATAACGGTTTGCGCCTTAGCAAATCGAGGTACGTTATCATACAGACGCAATATCTCAGACGACGGAAGTAATGTAAATATCTTATTGTTAGAGAAATTAAAGGTGACGTCCTGATTGTCACCGTACCCAAGGTCGGCTTTATTAAACTTCTCGATAACCTTGATGGTACTGCTGTTCATCTCCTTGAACAACAGGTCAATACCCACCACTAAAGGACCGCCTGAGTTAAAGGTAACAGCACAGGAGTTAGTAGAGTTAATCATACCCTCATTGAGGTAAGACTCCACACTTAAGTCATACCCGTTAGGGATAAAAGAGGGAGCCGTAAACTGAGAGGTAGCTGAGTACTCGTTGTCCTCGTACTTATAACGGTAAGCGAAACAGATAAACCGCTCCTCCATAAAGTTCTCCTCGGCAATACCAGGAGCCTGGAAGGGCAATATCGTAGGCGAGTTGATAGGTGGTCTCTTAATGACAAGGATAGACTCATCTGAGAACTGGTCTGTATACACGCCGCCAACCAGGTCAGGGTTAGTGTAGTCCTTATCCACGTTAATACGTCGAGGC
>Ga0208303_1000063_pt1 | contig 42158 bp, 69 predicted proteins | sample CB_VirMetaG_2_FD_184537 | JGI IMG/M metagenome (GOLD analysis project Ga0208303, IMG submission 184537) | Freshwater to marine saline gradient viral communities from Chesapeake Bay - CB_1504_2 Viral MetaG (SPAdes) (version 4) | ecosystem: Environmental > Aquatic > Marine > Coastal | place: USA... | reverse complement strand
CGAGCATTGCATAGGACTTACCACCGCCAGCCGCGCCGCCATACAATACTTCACGCTCGCCTGCCGCTAAGAACTCTGTTTGTGGCCCAGCGTTGGGCCTAAAAATTACGTTGTGATTCTCATCCGGGCGGATAGGTTCAAACTCATCAACCTGTTGTGGATCATTCTGAACTTTGATCCTCGGTTCCTTCAGCGTCTTTGGGGCGTTTGGCACCGAGTCTCTTGTATTCGATCTCCTCCGCCTTGGCGATTGCCTTTTGGAACCTTCTGGCCCATTCGCGGAGAGTTGCAGATCTTCTTTTATTGGATTGCTCACTTTCTATCCGTTTCTTTAAACCGGCATGAGAGATATCACGTCCTGTTTGTTTTACTAACCAGTTCGCTACTTCACGGTAGCTATACTGCTGCAAATGTTCTTTTGCCTTCTCTAGTGCCCTGAGTTCACGTGGCACTGGCAATAGCATATCTTTATCTTCTGGATCTTCAATATAACCAAAAGGTATTGTTCTGGCTATTTTAGGAATGGGTAGATAGTCTTCATCCCTTGTTACATTTTCTGGTTGAGGAAGTATCCATTTACCTGTTGATCTTGTATCAGTCGTCATTGTCCATTCGCTTCGGTGGGAGAATCATTACACCCCCACTAGTCTCTACTTGAATCTTCTCAGACTTAATGATGCCTACACGATCCATGACTTCTTTGGCAGCTTGCATCTTCTCTTTAATGCCAAGCTCCGTGGGGTCTATTAATGCACCTACCATTGCCATTGCTGCCCGTGGAGCATTTTGAGCTAAGTAGGTGTTAGTGCGCTCTAAGATTTCATCTCGCAAAGAAATTACAAGAAGGTTTGTTGATTGTTCTGGAGCATACCCAGCAAGTTTTTTAGCCTCATGCAAGTTTCCACGAGCCTCTTCAAAGAGGACATCAAGAAACTTTTGTTGCTTTTCTGTGAGTTGCCGTGCCATCTTACATTCCTTTCCTGTACTTTGCAACCTTTTTGGCTACTTTCTTAGGCTGTGAAACAAATTGTTTGCCTTCTTGTTTGCCCTTGCGTTTGGATTTCGTAGTAGCGGCATACTCTTTGTCCGATAGAGCCTTGATCGCCTTCTCCGGTAGATACCGTTCGCCGGTCGCTTTTGGGCCCTGTGTAGAAGGTTTGCCTGACTTCGTGCGCCACTTCTGTTTTGTCCACGCTCTGAGGGACTTTTGTGGGGCCTTCATGATTTGTAGCCGCCTCCAGCCTCTTTGTATCGCTTGGCAAGCATTTGAGCTTTTCTAGCTGACCATTGACCTGCTGCTCCGCCCTTGCCGCCTGCCTTGATCTCATTAAAGAGTCGCTTACGTAAGGCTGGCTTTGTGTAGTTACCGGCTTCATTGACTTTACTCGTAGATCCACCTTTCGCCATCTTCGTCTTGCCTGCTTTGTCTAAAGCAATTGCAATGGCTTGCTTCTGAGGCTTACCTGCTGCCATTTCAGTTTTTATATTTTTTGAAATTGTCTTTTGGGAAGTTCCGGATTTCAATGGCATGGTCCATTACCCCCCTACTGGGATGAAGAATTCTTCGACGGTACAAAGAACATCAACGACGGGAGATGCAGCGGCACTTGTCGCTGAAGGTTTAACAGCAATATAGTCTCCAGACTCCAACACAATGAAAGCTTCACCATTAAACTGGATGAACTCTCCACTAGCCAAATTTTTAGCACCGAGAATAAAATAACTTGTTGCCTTAGAGGCACGATACCACTTTATTTCAATGTCAGTCGCTTGTGCAGAAGCATTGGTAGTGAACAGCAGATTCATATGCGCCCTTGCATTTGCCGGGCATGTGTACACAGTAACTGCAACATCATCTGTGGTACAGGCAATAATCTCGGACTTTGTCCTGCTGAACTTAGCAATGGTCATCTATTTACTTCTTCGCCATACGATTAGGCTTTACAGATGCACCGCAATTGGCCATTCCGCCTTTAGCATACTTCTTCGCCATACCGCCTTTCGCCATCTTAGAAGGCACTTTATAACCAATAGCATCTAACCGCGCTCGGTATTCTTCAGGAGTTTCGCCTTGCTTTGCTGCAGGTTTTGCTACAGACTTTTTAACGCTTCCTGTTTTCTTCTGCTTCATCTTCTTAGGCATAGGCTTTTCAAGATCCCCTGAAGGCATCATATCTTCGCCATCAGGACGATTACGAATCTCTGTAGCGATCTGTACCTTTATTTCAGGTGGAGCACCTTTCATCATTCCACGAAGTTCAGCAGTTGAATATTTAGACAGATTAGTACCCGACATTATTTCTCTTCCTTCAATTTAGTTGTGTATTTCTTACTCAATATGCATTGTCTAATTACTTCTGCGAGTCTTACCTTGTTGTTTGTTCAAGTAATCGCGTAGGGACATACCAGATGCCTTCAGCTCTTCAGCAGTCACAGCGGCTTTACGCTTGCCCGCTTTATTGATAAAGTAATCTTTGCCCATTCTCTTCGCTTCAGCAATAGAACGTGGTTCACCGTGCCTAGTTAAGGCGCTTGGTGCTTTTGTTGTTTTATTAGATTGCCGTGTCGATGGTCCAGGTGACCCTGTCCCTACTTTGTTTTCATCCCTCTTCATGCGCTCAGTTTTATTGACGCCATTTTTAGGAGCAAGTAAGTTCGCAGCTTCAATTGCAGTAATAGCTAGTCCTACAGGGCCAGCAACACGTGCAGCCATACGAGCAGCAGGGGCAGCTTTCTTAGCTAAAGCTGCAACACGGCTCATCATGCTAGGCGTGCGCGCATTAGGAGGAGCAATACGGTCGGACGGCTTGATAGTCATCTTTTGCTCTGATATTGGTTTAAGCTTAATGCGTGGCTTAGGCTTTTCAGTTACGGTAGGCTTTGTAGCTGCCGTTACTTTAATGCGCGGCTTAACCTTGCGTGCCTCTGCAGCCTTCTTATCTGCAGCAGCTTTTTTATCAGCCATCTTTTTCTCTGCAGCTTTCTTAGCCATTTCTTCTGCTTTCTTCTTAACTTCTGAGCGTGTAGACGCCATAATAAACTCCTTAAACTTTTTTACGGGCACTGGATGTGCGGGGGAAAGATCTATTCACTGACTTCGGCTTAATTGCCAACTTTTTGTTGTTCATTGGGTTACCAGTCGTGTGATCAACATCCTTGCCATCACCTTTTTTGACCTTACCCTTCTCTGCCATTATCTTACGGGCAGCATTACGAGAGGCTCTACGCTTCTTCTGTTCTTCAGTGCCTTGGTAGTTATCGTACTCTTTACGGTAATTACGAGCCATTACTTCTTCTTCGCTTTTGCTAAGCACTTACCTGCAGCCTTACACTTGGCAGCAGATGGACATGCGGCGCAAGGCTTAAACTTAGTCACCTTACCGCCCTTACTAAATCCTACTTTACCAGTTTGCGGATTCACTTTGGCCTTCTCACGAGTAGCACGGAGATCTTTCTCAGCAGTCGCCTGCTTTGCAACAAAGGCTTCCACTTTAGCCAGTTGACGCTTACGCTCGGCTAGGGTCATACCTTCTAATTCTTTTACGGCTTGCGCAGGGGTCAAGTTATCGAAGTCTGTTACTTTCTCGCCATTAGTGCCGTAAGTACGGGATGTCATTGACTTTAGCCGGGAGACCAAACCTCGTGCTTGTTTCTTTTCTTCTGGAGTCATTACCATTTCACCTTATGAGACCAATACTTTGCTGACAGCTTTGTTGTCGGCTTACCTTGTGCATCGTGTCTAGCATAGTAGCTACGCTTACGTGCCTTATCTTTATCTGTCTTAGGGCTGTCACCAGCACCTTGAACACCCTGCTGACCAAAGCGTACAAGCTTATAGCTGTCGCCTTCTTTAGCCATGACAACATGAGACTTAGTTTTATGTGAGGGAGTCTTCTTTGGCTTGTTCACTCCACTCAGCCCAAGTTCCTTCATCTTGTTCTTGATTCTTTCGGGTGTTGTTGCCATCAGTCCATCCTGCATCTAGCATGTATTCTTCCGCCTGCTCTAGTGTGAACTCTTGTTTGTAGCGGGCCTCTAGTGCCTCACGTACAAAGAATACATCTGAGTGGGGAATGTGGATTGTTTCTAATGAAATATTGTGCTCCAAGCAATCATAGACTTGCTCAAGGAGACCTTCACGGGAGGGTATATATTGTTCGTACATAGTTATACTTCTAATTTTACAAATGTCAATACAATATCAACATATTTTTGAGGAATGTACAGGAGGGAGTACGGAGGGTATTGAAGGGAGTACAGATAACTGTTACCAGTACGCCCATTTATAGTGTACATTTATGTTTACTTTGTTCACTTAAGTGTACACTTATTTGTGTATTTTAAATGTTCTTTAATCTAACTAAAAATCACTCTTATGTTTACACTTAAGTGTTCATTTCTAGTGTTTCTTCATTTTCTTGTTCTTTACTTCTTTGTTCTTTCGTTTGAGTGAAGCATTTAAGTGTACACTTTAAGTGGGGGCTGGCTACGCCAGTAGTTATACTCATGTCTAGATACCTTGTCAAGTCTTTTTTGTAAAAAGTTTAAAGAAGGTAGAGAAAATGGGGCATTTGAGTAGTAGTTAAGGTGTCCTAGATGCCAATGTTTCACGTAAAACAAAATACACGGTGTGTTGGTTGCACTGTATATGCGGGGTATCTGTGTATTATCACTTGATTGCAGTGGTTTACAAGTGATTTACCCCTTCTGTGTATATAGCTGTATACAGTGTACGTAGGTACCCCCCGTGGCCCCCGCGCCCCCCACCTAAAATGCCCATATATCCGCACATTGTGCGTGAATCATAGGCTTCTGGACCACTTTTGACCGATAGAATCAAGTGATTTCATATCAGTTGACAGTCAGATTTGCACACTTTCCAGTGGTTCTGTGGGCCTTGAAGTGAACAGAAAAAGTGAGTACGGATTGACCCACACACTACCAGTGCAACAGTATTGCAACACATACCCCACACATTACCGGCACACTGTCCCTATTGCACTGCACAAACTATCACCCACGCCCACCACATATTGGCACGATCCTTGCTACACTATCGACTTTTCCATATCCATAGTCTGCGCCTATATGTTAGACCAAAGTATATATTGCAATTTCTATTTCGCACTGTGCGCGCCTCTGTTGCCAGTGTCACTTGATCCGATATCAAGGTATCACTTGACCCGTAAAAATCCATTACAAACGAAATCCTTTAAAATCAATGACTTACAGCTGTATAAATTTACAGTTGGCACGGTCCTTGCTACGCGCCCGTTTCATTTACCTATACGCGTGGACCTGTTTTGATGTGTCGGATTTTCCTACACATACCAGTGTGAAATAGTTACTTGACTGCCAATCAATACTGGCGTAATGTTCACACATGGCCGGATTTGCCGGCCCAAACCCAATGAGGAAATGAACCATGAAAAATTCAGCAATGACTATCGGATCAGCCGCACTCAAACTTGTTCAGGCTAACGCGGCTATTACTCCGCCCAAAGAAGTGGCCGGCACTGTTGACGCATTCATCGCTAAAGAAGAAGCGAAGACAGCCGCACGCAAGCGCAAAGCGGACGTGTCCACTGGCGCGAAAAATTCGCAGTCCGACACTGTAGGCGCGAAGGGTAAAAGCACGCGCGTTAAAGCCGGCAAAATTGACGTGACAAAAATGCTTGCGACGCCCGCGACATTGTCCGGCACGGAAACCGTGGGCGATATTTGTGCGCGTATCCTTGAGGCTCATCAATCGTTGGTCGCTGGGCAAATCACTCAGTTGGACGCCTTCATTGCCCAAGGGCAAGCGATCACTGGACTTCGCGCCAAGCTACTCGCGGATACTGGTGAAACCGATGCGAAAAAAGTCAACCGCGCGTTCGGTGAGGCACTGAAAACGGCTGGAATCGGTGCAGACATTATTCCGCGTGACTCTCGCGACTGTTACGAATTCGTTGGTGCCCATGCGGATGCGGTTCGCCAATTTGTAACCACTGATCCCAAGATGATTAAGAAATCGAAATCCATCAAGCTCTCGCCCTACATCATCAAGGCCGCTATGACTGGCGTGCAGAAAGAATCGGCGGGCGATACCTTAGAAAAATTGGTGGCTAATATCGTGACTCGCACGGAGCGCTTGGCGTGACCAAAGCCGAATTGATCGCCGCATTGAACAAGGCCGGTTTCGCGGCCTAATGTGTCGGATTTTCCTACACATCCCATGCCCCGCTTCGGCGGGGTTTTTTATGATTTTTTTTTTGTGCCGTAAACTATCATAAGGATGGGGGCGGCTAAGGATGGAAGCTAAAATGATGACGATTAAAACTGACAAACTTTTTCTGGTGACTTGCTCGGACATGGAAAATTACAATTACGGCGAGGGTCATCCGTACTACAAGATCAAGTCTGCGGGTACTTATATCGTGCGTGGCTGTGACCGTGTGCAGGATGCGATTGCGTGCGTGCAGGTAGACTTGAACAAATGGTTTCGCACGGATGAGGGTGCAGAGATGCTACGCACTGGCAGGGGGATACCTGCTTTCCCATCTGATTGGGATGAGGTCACCGAGGATGCGCTTGAGGATCTGTACTATTACACTGAATTGAATTGGGATGATGTGATGAATCCAATCTGGGGTGAGGATGTGTAGGAATTTACGACACATAATATAATCACTTGACATATCATCAAGGATATGAGACTATAGATTCATGGCGAGAAGTGCCATACATATTCAGCATGCAGTGCATGTGTAGGAATTTACGACACATCAAATGGAGGTGTGAAATGAAATTGTTAAACACAGATGGCGGCAACACTAAAATTGCCAAGTCAATGAAGTCTAAGCTGGGCACTGACCTGATTCGCATTGCGTCTCTGTCCATGATGCCTAACATTCATTTATGCCCATCACAAGAAATTGCAGGGTGTAAAGAGGCCTGTCTTGTGAGTGCGGGACGCGGTAGGTTTGACAATGTGGCGCAGGGGCGACAGCGCAAAACCGATTGGTTTATGGGTGATCGTGACGGGTTCATTGTGCAGTTGCGCAAAGAGATGACCTCGTTTGTCAAAACGTGTGAGCGTCAGTCTGTCAAGCCCGTATTTCGTTTGAATACGATTAGTGACATTCAATGGGAGAAACTGATTGATATTGGCGATGAATTTAGTTCGGCCTTCCTGTATGACTACACCAAGCTTGCAAAACGCTTGGGCAATACTCCAGACAATTACAAGCTGATGTTTTCATTCAGTAATGCTAGCAAGTATCGCAATCAGCTTCGGGTTGCTATGGCCTGTCACGCAGACACACCGATTGCCGTGGTCTTTGATTGCGAGATTCCCGAAACTTTCTTGGGACGGCCTGTCATCTTTGGTGATGATTCCGATATTGTTAACGTGCAGTCTGGCCGTGTGGTCATCGCACTCAAAGCGAAAGGTCAAGCCAAACAAGATACGACAGGTTTTGTGGTGCGCGATCCTGAGTTGGTTGCGCGTGGCTATGGTATTGACCTGATCGCTGTGGCGTGATGTGTAGTAATTTCCGACACATAGGAGAATGGAAATGATTGAAGAAGTAGTGACAACACCGCGTGTGTTCCAGCTTGCCATTGTGCACACTGACCCACCGGTATGGGAAGTGAAAGAGGATGGCGTACAGGCAAGCTCTCGGTTGTTCAAGGGCTACATGGAGGCTTTCAACACGCTGTCAGATGCTCTGGCAGAGAACCCTGACGTTCGTATTCAGGACATTTGAGGAGTGAGAGGATGGATAACAATGAAAACTTTTTTATCGGGGATGATGGTCATTTGTGGCTTGATTCTGATATTCGGTGGCGTGGACTTGATAGAGACATCAATCGACTGGTTCGGTCTGACAATAGGGTTTGCGACCAGCTTGATGGGGATTTTGACAGCCTTTTGCGGCGGACTTTTACAGATTGGGAGGAGTGAGTGAGGTATTGGATTGAATGGTTCTGCTCGCTAATTTTTGTCCTGCTTATGTGGACTGTGGGCATATTTTTATTAAGTAAATTGATTAATTAATTTTGATAGAGGAAATTAACCATGAGACGTGTAGATATTTTGAAAATGCAACTGTTGAATAGCCGTGGTCGGTTCTTTACTGCGGAGTGGAAGGGTCGTATCGGTGATACGATCAAGGCTAACTTTAAGGTGACTAGTGTTGAGGGTATGGATAAAGACTCCCTTACCTGTCGTGTCTTTGTCCCTGCGTACAAGCGTCACTTTGTGTTGACGTTCTTTGTGAATGCGAAGGGTGACTGCACTTACATTGCGAGTGACAGGTCTAAGTTTCAAATGTCTGGGCAACGTGCCCTTAACTTTTAATTGACACAGGGATGTGTAGGATTTTCCGACACATCTCATTTGAGGAGAAATGAACTATGAATAAATCTATTACAGTAAAAGTTACAGGGATAATTCACTTCACTGTGGCCGATCTACAGTCAGACGTAGCAGAGGATATCCGTGAGCTGTGTGACCTTGACCCATTTGATGCTGTCGAAGATGAGCATGTCAAAATGTACATAGAAGAGCAGGATATTCAGGAGTTGGTGCAGGAGTTTGGCATTGACGATGCTGAGGTTGTAGAGGTGGTAGTGCAATGAAAAAGTTTAAGATCGAAGTGCCGTACAGTGAGATGACATACGGGACTGTAACCTATGTCGTAAATGCAGACACGAAAGAAGAGGCAGAGGCTCTTATTGAGACGGACTCGTACACGTACCATTACGATACGGAACAGGATTACTCAGAGTATTACGATGAATGTTGGGACGATGCAGAGTGGGAGGAAGTGTAATGAAAACAATTGACTTGACACCGACATGGAAAGAGGCGGCATTGATCTACTGCAAAGTGTTGCAGAATCCTGATGCGTCTAGGTCTGCCAAGGAAGATGCACAGGCTGACCTGATTGGCTTAGGCCAGTATGTAGATGCGTTACATGCTGAACTCAAAAGATTACGCTCAATGTCAACATGGAACGGAGGTTGAATGATGCCTAAGTATTTTGTTGGAGCAACTGTAACTAGATATTACAGTGCCGAGATTGAAGCTGATAATGAAGTCGAAGCTAACCATAAATTCTGGAGCTTGAACTACGATGAAGATCAAGGTGTAGAAGAAGAAGATGAAGAAATGGAAGAGGTAATACATGTAACTATGGAGATAACGGATGATGATCCAGAGCGGGAGGAAGTGCAATGAGTGTAGATGCAATGCGTAAGCTCGGTAAGCATAACACCCAGACACAATCGCTGTTGAATCAACTCAACTATGCGGCCAACTGTGTCTATGATGCATACGAAACGCTGAACGAAACAGGCGACATTGACTCTGAGAAGTTGGATAAGTGTTGCCGCATGTCGCAGGATCTGATCGCATTGATCGACTCTGTATATCAGGACATTGACAATCGTAAAATTACTGTATAAGTTACACATACATTATGAACATTTGCTTAAGGAGCAAGTAACATGAGCGCATATCAAAACTTTAATGGCATTCCAGCACTTCCAGTTGCATTAGACTTTGACCCTGTGCGTGAGCAGGTAGTGCGTACTGGTCACGATGGTGTGATCCGCACTGTCCGTGACTCATACTGGGTGGTCAATCCATTGACAGATGAGGTGATGGCAACATCAAAAAACCAGCATAACCCTGTGAATTTCAAGAATATGTGGGATTCATTCCGTGAGGGTGTGGAGCATTCAGGTGTCGATACGTCTGACATTCAGATCATGTTCAACACAGCACGTGGTGGTGCGGCATTCTCTGCGGATATCGTGTTCAAGCGGTATGACTACCAGCAGATTGTCGGTGAGCCAACACAGATGAAGATGCGTATCCTTGACTCACATGACATGACACTCAAGCGTGACATCCGTTGCATGCTGATGCGTCTTGCATGTACCAATGGCATGGTCACTGTCGGTGAGCGTCTGACTGTCAAGCAGAAGCACACTACATTCTCTGACCCTGAGAAGTTGGGGGCTGTTGTGTCGGAATTTCCTACACGTCTGGAGAATGAGGCACATCTGTACAAGGACATGATGGCTAAGCGTGTCACTAAAGATCAGGCCATTGCCTTTGCCCGCACAGAGGTTGCGACATACCGTACTGCGGCAGGTATCAAGGTCAATGAGAAGACAGTGGAAGAGTTTGCCCGCATCTGGAATGAGTATCGGGCACTGGGTGAGACAGGCTACCATTTGTACAATGTCCTGACTCACATCGGGACGCATGTCACTGGTCGTGAGGGCACTGATGTAGCACGTAAGCAGATCCGCATTGAGGATCGTGTGTCTGAGATTGTGCAAGCACCTGCCTTCCGTCAGTTGGTTGGCTTAGCGGCTTAATTTAAGTAGGACTGAGGGGGTGCTCAGGTGCTTCAGGTAGGTAGGTATTACCTGAGCCTGTTTACCCCCATAGATCCTATCCAAAACGGCCTTCATTGAATTAAATTTCTTTCACGTAAGGAGTGAAGCAAATGGCTACTGAATATTACACTGACGATGAGATCGTAGAGCGCATTAAAAATGTTGGTAACGGGAAAGACTCGTATGAATGGCTTGCTAATTTAGTACAGCAACGCTTTATGCAGAAGGATCAGCGCAACGAGCATATGAGCAAGCGTCTCAATGAGGCGGCATGCATCATCGGGCACAACATGATATCGGAGAGCATGATGTATGAGTGAGATACAAGGCACAATGATGAAGCATCTTGCGGATGCATACTTGCACTCTCGTGACTTTGACAGAGTGACTGCATCACAGGACCAGTATCGCTACTGGATCAAGGTTTTGTTGGAGACAGAGTATCAGGGGGAACCCTTCGGACAGTTTAAGTACAAAAAGCTGACTGCACCTGACGCACAGAATGTGTATGACACACTCTCTGATCGTGGGATTACTTTTGCTAATAGAATCAACGCGATAGCAAGGAAAATGTATAACTTCTCCATGAAATATGGATATGTAGATAAGAATCCGTGGTCTATGATCCAGACAGAGACACCAAAACCCCGCAAAGTTATGTGGGAACGTGATGATGTGTCGAAATTTCTGACACATGCTTACAGTCACTTCAAGACTCGGGGCATTGGCTTGATCTGTCACATGGCATATGAGTGGGCACAGCGTATTGGTGACATGCGACTGCTGACATGGGATTGCATCGACTTTGAGAACAAGGTACTGCACCTTGAGCAGTCTAAGCGTAGGGCTGTCGTGCATTTACCTATCTCAAATGACCTATTTGATGTCTTGAAGCAACAGAATGGTGCATTTGACTGGCAACCCTATGTCGCACCGAATGTGAATGCGAAGACTGCCAATGGCTACGCACCCTATGGGCTTGAGGTCGTGTCTCGTGTGGCAAAGAAAGTGATACAGGAGGCTGGCATTAACCCTGAGCTACGTTTAGCTGATCTGAGACGCACTGCAACGACTGAAATGGTGGAGGCAGGTGTCGGTATTGCACAGATCATGCAGGTCACTGGGCATCAGTCACCACAATCAGTGACACCTTATATGAAAAACACCTTGACAGGTGCGACAAATGCGCTTACGCTCCGCTCTGCACACACGGCAGGTGGAACACTATGATTGGGACATTGATCCTGCTTATCATTCTTTTTGGAGTACCTTAATATGTCCAAATTAAGTGACTATATCGACACACTAGATGTACCTGTCGATGGTACGTACAGGGGAGACTGTCCTGTCTGTCATGGGACTAACACGTTCACAGTAAGTAATGAAAATGGCAACCTTTTGTATAACTGTTACAAAGCTGGATGTAAGGTGTCGGGGACACGGCATGTGAACATGGATGTTTTTACCATCAAAGCACTACTGTCATCAGGTATGTATTCAGATTATGCGTCTGAGAGCTACACAGAAGCCCTACAGCAGACGTTTGACCTGCCACCCTACCTGACCCCAATTAAACCAAATACACAGGCTGTGATTGACTTTCATCGTAAGTACAACATTAATCTGGATGACACTTTCTATGACATCAGACAGGATCGTGTTGTTTTTCTGGTGTATCACGGTAGTACCCTTGTGGATGCTGTTGGTAGAGCATTAGATAAAAGAATACCTAAGTGGCTCAGGTATGGGTCTTCGCCTGTACCATTTACATACCCATTTACACCCAAAAATACCAATGGTCGTGTAGGTGTCATCGTGGAGGATGTGATCAGTGCGTATGTTTTACATAAACTTACCGGTGCTTATGGCATTGCATTATTAGGTACGCAACTGACACCATTCCACAAATGGTACATACCACAATACTTTGATAGCGTAATTGTTGCACTAGATCCTGATGCATTGGATAAAACTATGAGTATTGTGAAGGAGTTACGTGCTAGCATTCCAGATGTCAGAGGCATGAAGATTACAGATGACCTGAAGTACGGTAACGAAGAAGACATTGACAAATTGAAGGAGATGATCAATGGAAACTAAACGAACACGACTACACCAATTCTTACAGACTGAAAGCCACATGGCCTATGCTGCATTTGAGGCAGAGGACTGGGGTAAGGGGACACATCATATTGCCCTGAAGTTTCATGATGGCAACAACACAGTGATATTCACACCATGGGTGCACAATGAAGAAGAGCGGACTAAAGCATTGCAAGACATGGATGCAATCATGGCTATCGTTCGTGCGGCACGTAAACACATTGAGACAATGAGCATTGATTCAGATGAACAAGATACCAGCAGTCATTCGTAATGTAGATGGAATACTCACAGGGGAGTCTGCACTTGAGTGGTGCAGATTCTTACGTGATGAAGCTGACATGGATGATGACCTTCGCTTGGTCAGTTTCTATGAAGGCATGATCAAAGGGATGAAGTGTATTACACCAGCAGGTGTGACCAGCAAAGTCATTGAGACTGAGATACAGAGGTTCACTAGACAATGAAGACTGTAAAGAATAAGCATCAATCGTGGAGTGAAGAGGAAGAGCAGATACTGATTCGTATGTGGAATGAGGGTTGCTATAGCCATGAAATATGTAGCGCCATGGACAAGACCAAAGGATGTATTGCGAGTTATCTTACACGTAATAGAGATGCGCTTGGCCTTGAGAAGAGACCAACGAATTACCGGAAGAAGCACCATACGTACAAGTTACATGGGACTGAGTTCATGAAAGCCTTTGATAGACAATGGCATGGATCAGTACCTCCCAAGCACTGGACAATCACACAGTCATGGAGTAAGAGATGAGCTTTGAAGATTGGTGGATTGAAGCCAAGCTAAGGGGGAAGAACACATGAGGGTAAAAGGTGGATTCATTGCCCTATTTGTATATTATATTACCCTTATAAGTACCTATATCTGCATATAAGTGCATATAAACGCATGTAAGGTGCAGAATTAGGCGCATAAAACTGTAAGGAGAGCACATGAAGACAATACAATTAGTGGATGAGCAGGTGGATGCCATCGTCGAGGAAGAGCTAAAGAGCATGTACGATGGTCTGCATGCCAACTTGGAAAGCCGCTTCAACGGCACCGGCTATGTGTACATGGACCATGACAAGAACAAAGACATTGCCATCATGCGTGACCTGATGCGGTCTGTTAGCATGGTGTTAGATTATATGGGTGTGCAATACGGAGAATAGAATGATACGTTTATATCACGTATACTGCAGAGGCCAGTACGTTGTTACAGTGCGGGCATACTCGGAATCAAGCGCAGAGTACAAAGTATACATGTCGCATGGCAGTGCCAGCAGATACACTGGGCCATCAGTCAATGACTTTACAGCAGTGGAGGTACCGCTTTATGCATTGGCGTGACCAAATGAACAAACACAATCAGGAATGGATACAAGATAAAAGCAAAAAGCCTAAAGAGATTGTGACGAAGCCGTCATCACAACAGTATCGTGATAACTGGGACAAGATTTTTGGAAAGAAAGAGAAGCAGTGATGGAATTATCAATCATCAAGAGTTTGATGAACAAAGAGTTCTACGACAATCATAGGGGGCACAAGTGCCCTCATTTTATCTTCAGCAAAGACATCGGCAAGATCAAAACGCTCATTGATGAGGCAATGGCTAAGTATGCTCGTGACCTTGCCGTTGAAGAAGTTGAAGCATTGTTCATGACATCTGACCCGACAATGACGACAGCACAGAAGCAAGGCTTTATGGGCCTGTTTCAAAAGCTTAAGCGTGAGGCACCTATAGGTGATGACATTGCAGATGAAATTCTATCTAAACTATTTCAACGCTACCTTGGCGAAGAGATTGCAAACATAGGATTTGATTATGTCAATGGCACTCGCTCTACATTAGAACCATTACGAAGGATGTTGGACAGTTACAGGGACGACTTCCTACCAGAGATGAATATTCTTTGGGATGATCTGGAGATTGATACTTTGTTGCAGAAGAATGATCTAGAAGCACGTTGGGTATTTAATGTACCTACACTTGCTGGTCGCATTGAAGGTGTGAATTCTGGGCACTTGATTGTGTGTGGTGCTCGCCCTAACACAGGCAAGACATCCTTCCATGCATCATGTATCGCTGGGCCCAATGGCTTTGCTGAGCAGGGCGCGAAGTGCATCATCTTATGTAATGAAGAAGGCACACACCGAGTTGGAGCACGCTACCTGACTGCCGCTAGTGGCATGACAATGCGTCAAATACGTGACAATCCACGTATGGCACAGCAACGCTGGGCTAAGCTTAAGGAGCACATTCATATTAAGGATGCGACTGGGCAAGATATGAGTTGGGTAGAATCTGTATGTAAAACATATAAGCCAGACATTCTAGTGCTGGACATGGGAGATAAATTTGCAAAAGATCAATCGCACGAAGGACTTAAGGATTGTGCTATTCATACGAGACAGATTGCCAAAGAGTATGAATGCGCGATCTTTTACATGTCGCAGTTGTCTGCGGAAGCTGAAGGAAAAATTATCCTGAACCAGTCTATGATGGAGGGCAGTAAGACAGGTAAAGCATCTGAAGCTGACCTGATGCTCCTGATCAGTAAGAACCCGCCAATGGAGGGGCGTGAGGAGGATGATCTACAGAGACATATCAATGTTGTCAAGAACAAACTGAGTGGCTGGCATGGGTATGTGACCTGTCAACTGAATTACACGATAGGGAGATACGAGGTGTGATACGTGAAGACGTTATCCGCTCAGTGGTCGAAAGCTTTCAACTAGAAATGTTTGAAAGGTATTCGGATAGACCGGATGAGTACATAGGCGACGATGGGATTGTGTGCATCAATTGCAACACTAGGCAGCCTCCCGATCAGTTTTGTCATATGGTGTCAGGGGAGATAAAACGTAAGTGCAGAAGTTGTGCTAGGAATCAATCAAACTTAATTAAAGAATTGAAAAAGCAGAACCCCTACCCTTCTGATGACTACGTATGCCCGTGTTGTGAAAGAAGTATAGAAGAGATTGGCAAGCATGGTCAGACTAGGTTGCAAAACTGGGTGCTAGATCACTGCCATGAAACTGAGACGTTCAGAGGATGGATATGCCATCATTGTAATGTTGGGCTGGGAGCATTTTCAGATGACATAAACAGGATCAGGAATTCACTTGTTTATCTAGAGAGGCACGGCAATGAAATTAGTTCTTGACGTAGAGAACACAGTAATAAAGAGGGATGGTAAGTTACACCTAGATCCTTTTGAGCCCAGTAACAGTCTCGTCATGGTCGGTGTTTATGCTGACGATGGTGAACCTGAAGTGTATACATTTGATCATGTTGAATATGTTGAGCATACACATGAGCGTAAAGCGCATGTTGAACGTATCCAAGATCTACTGGATAAATGTACAGTACTCATAGGTCATAACATCGGTCACGATTTACAATGGCTATGGGCTTGTGGCTTTAACTACGAAGGTCCTGTATGGGATACCATGCTTGCTGAGTATGTGATGCAACGAGGTGTGAAAGAACCACTGTCTCTTGAGGCAGTTGCTGAGCGCAGGGATCTTGAGTTCAAGAAGCAGGACACACTAAAGCAGTACATGAAGCAGGGCGTAGCCATTAATCAGATACCCCATGCAGAACTGTCTGAGTACTTGGTGGGTGATCTACGGACTACAATGTCTTTGTACTTTGAACAGCAGTTAGATCTGCGGGAGGAGATGAATCGTGTCTTATTACCTACAATTGACTTGACAATGGAAACTGCGGTACTCCTGACTAAGATCTACAAGAACGGATTCACAGTAGATCCAGTCGCATTGAAGGATGTACAAGAGCAGTTTGAGAAGGAGAAGCAACAACTAATCAAAGACTTGAACGCACAAGTGTTGCACTTGATGGGTGATACACCAATCAATCTCAATTCGCCCGAGCAGATGTCGTGGGTCATTTACTCACGTAAGCCTAAAGACAAGACACAGTGGGCCAACTCTTTTGACCCACGAATGAAGCCTGAAGAGTTTAAACGATTCGTTAATGGATCATCCAGTGTGATTCGTAAGACTCGTGCGGCTAAGTGTTCAGAGTGTAAGGGTTCCGGTGGCTACTACAAGACTAAGGTCAATGGGCAGTCATTCAAGAACATGACTAAGTGTCCAACATGTAATGCGACAGGATTTGTGTACAAGCCGACGACTGAGGTAGCGGGTCTTAAGTTCACACCTAGCAGTACAAAGTGGCACAGTGCGAATGGATTCAGCACAAACAAGGAAGTGTTACGTATACTAGAAGGTGTGGCACGTCAGCGTGGCTATGATGATGCGGCTACTTTTTTGAGTAACTTAAGTCGCCTATCGGCTGTTGACACATACTTATCTAGCTTTATTGGCGGCATTTCTATGTACAAGAAAGAGGATGGGTTATTGCATGTGCGATTGACACAGCATATGACTTCCACTGGACGATTCAGTGGTCGTGATCCTAACATGCAGAACATGCCCCGTGGCGGTACCTTTCCAGTGAAAAAGGTATTCGTGTCCCGTTGGGATGGTGGCAAGATTATGGAGGCGGACTTTGCACAATTGGAGTTTAGAGTTGCGGCGTTTTTGTCGCAGGATGAAACGGCTATTAAGGAAGTAACGGAGGGGTTTGATGTTCACTCATACACCGCACAAGTCATTTCGGAAGCGGGTCAGGCAACTTCTCGGCAGGAGGCTAAGGCACATACATTTGCCCCACTCTACGGAGCAACAGGATTCGGGAGAACCCCTGCAGAAGCAGCCTACTACACCCACTTCACAGAGAAGTACAAAGGAATAGCACGTTGGCATAGGGAGCTGGCTAAAGAAGTTCTAAGTACACGTAAAATACGCACCCCTAGTGGTCGTGAATTTTCATTCAATGATGTTGTACGTAGACGGGATGGGACAGTGACTAACTTCACAGCGATTAAGAATTATCCTGTGCAGTCATTCGCTACCGCAGACATAGTGCCTGCAGTGCTCATTGAGATTGACAAGAAGCTTGTGCCGTTGCAGTCGATGATTGTGAATTCAGTGCATGATTCTATTGTCATTGACGTACATCCAGATGAGGAACGTCTAATTGTTGAGACAATTGCACAGATAAATAGTGAATTGATTAGTATTATAAACAAAAAATTCAACATTAATTTTAACGTACCCCTTTTACTTGAAGCAAAGATGGGTGTAAACTGGCTCACTCAGAAAGAGGTCTAGGAGGACTTATGACCACAGAAGTATCAACACTAAGTTCAGGCAACTTCGCAGAGATGGCGAAGGCAATGGGTATGACCACGGACATGTCCAGTGGATCATCTAAACAATCTACATTAGCCCGATTACGCATTTGGAACCCAGCCGTTATGGGTCAGGTCGATGTGAAGGGTAAAATGAAGAACATGGAAGTGATTGAAGGCGGTACGTACCGGTTACAATTACCAGATGACACATACATCTATTCGCTTGTTGTACGCATTCGCCCGTTTGTACAGCGTTTTATGTACAAGAAGTATGAGTCGGGCACGAAAACATATGTCAAGACATTGATGTCTGACAACATTAACCTAGACCTCAAGGACACCGCAGGCACCCTCAACTGCGGTCGTCCGTCTGGGTACATTGCTGACTACAAATCTCTGCCAAAAGAGACGCAAGATCTGATGAAGTCCATCAAGCGTGTGCGTGTTATCTTTGGCGAAGTCGAGATGCTAGAGCCAGTGAATGCCCAAGGAGAGTCGATTGAACCTGTCGTCCACCCATTCATCTGGGAGATTGACAACAAAGATGCATACAAGGATATGGGTGTTCCGTTTGCTACACTTGGTCGTCAGAAGCGTCTGCCTATCCAGCACTGGATTAATTTACAGACAGAGAGCCATGACTTGCCTACAGGTGCGGTGTACTTTACTCCGATTGTGGAACTGGATCAGTCCAACTCCATTGATCTTAAAGAGGAAGATCAAGAGAAGTTTGCTTCATTCTTGGAATGGATTAACAACTACAATGACTATGTATTAAATCAATGGAATGAAAAGCGTGTTGAGAAAATCTCAGAGGATGACATGGCCCTTGTCGAAGACTTTATTGATGTAGACATGGGCGACGATCAATGATGCATCCAGCAGAGATCAAGGTACATCGGTACCTAGAAGATGCTCGGAAGGGTAAGCGTGGCATGTCAAGTGCCACGATTGCTCGTATCATGCGAGATATGGAAGAGGCTATCAATAAGCAGTTCAACCAGAAGGAACGTAAGTTTGGACTGCGCATGTCCAATGTTGGCAGACCTTACTGCCAGCTATGGTATGAAAAGAATGATCCGAAGGATGCCATTGAACCATCTGCAAACTTCCTGATGAACATGATGATCGGGGATATTGTTGAAGCCGTGTTCAAAGGTATCTTGATGGAGGCCGGTGTTGACTTCAGTGATGGGTATAAATCTACCCTCACGGTAGGTAGGCATAAGATTGATGGCACCCATGACTTGATTATGAATAAGCGAGTGGATGACATTAAATCTGCTTCCCCTTGGTCTTACACAAACAAGTTCAAGGATTACCAGACACTGAAAGAGCATGATGCCTTTGGTTACGTAGGACAGCTTGCTGGCTACGCTAAGGCGTTGAATGTGGACGTAGGTGGCTGGTGGGTCATTAACAAAGGCTCAGGAGAGTTTAAATACGTATCTGCATATGACTTAGCTGTTGAAGTAGAGGATGTACTTGATGAGATCAAAGAGAAAGCAGACAAACTCCAAGACAATCAATTTAAGCGTTGCTTTGAAGCTGTTCCAGAAACTTTCCGTAAGAAAGAGACAGGTAACAAGATACTAGCACCTGAGTGTGGATGGTGTAAGTTCAGGTACAAATGCTGGCCCGGACTTCAAGAGATTCCATCACTCGTCTCTGCAGCAAAGGAACTGCCTATCGTTTCCTACGTAGAGATTGATGAAAAGTATGTGAATGCGAAATAGCAAAGCATTTTTAGCTGCACGTAAACATGGCTATCGTTCTGGGCTGGAACATGTAGTTCTTGAATCTTTGAAAAAGAGGAACTGTAATGCCCAGTACGAGTGCATCAAGATTGAATGGGAAGATCTGAATTACAGAAGTTACACTCCAGATTTCTTACTCCCGAATGGGATCATCGTCGAAACGAAAGGACGATTCACAACAGAAGATCGGATGAAGCATTTGTGTATAAAGAAACAACACCCCAATCTAGATATACGTTTTGTGTTTACAAGTAGCAAGGCAAAACTACGCAAGGGCTCAAAGACTTCTTACGCTGATTGGTGTGAGAAGAATGGGTTTTTGTACGCCGACAAAGATGTACCGCAAGAGTGGCTTGACGAAAAGAAAAAGCCAGTTAAGCTAATGCCTAAAGAGATGAACGAATTTCCGTTACAGAAGGTAAAAAGGTAGAGTCATGACAGAGCAAACAGAGAAGAAGCATTCCATATTTGGTGTCGGAGTTGAGCCTGTATTTGATGAGAATGGGCAGTGGACAGGCGAGGTTAGTGCCTACGTGGAAGAAGATTTACAAGACGATTTATCTGAGGATGATCGGATGAAAATTCGCAGTGTTGTTGGTATGATGGCATGTACTCTGCAATTGATGGAACAAGATCAAGATTTTCTTGACTATGTGCGGTCACACTTTATCGACAACTTTACTGACATGATTGATGAATTTCTGGAAGATGCCGAAGAGGAACCTACCTTCACTCGTAGTGAAGACGGTAAGGTGATCACATTGAACTTTAATACAAAGACATACGGGAATGCGTAATGAAAGGAATGAAAGAAATTAGGGAATCCTTATCCCCAGAAGTCAACGCTTTGATTGAAGACATGGTAGATGTAGACATGTACGATGAAATCGAAAAACCAGCACACTATAATGCAGGAACCATTGAAACCATCGACTACATTGTTGATGTTCTTGGTCCTTATGATGCTATACAGTATTGTCATGGTAATGTACTTAAGTATACTGGCAGTCGTCTATGGAATAAGGGCGATCCAATTTCTAATTGTAAAAAGTCTATCTGGTATCTCAAGAAGATGATTGAGTTAATGGAGAAGACTGAAGGGGTTAACTGGTGAAACACTTAGGAATTACAATTTATCCTGAGCGTGATGAGGATCTGACAGAGCAGGCAATCGTCCTGCTCAAAGATTACTACATGCTTGAGGATGAAACATCCCCGCAGGAGGCATTTGCTCGTGCGGCAGTTGCCTATTGCGAAGGAGACTTAGACTTTGCACAACGTATTTATGATTACGCTAGCAAGCGTTGGTTTATGTATGCTAGCCCTGTGCTCAGTAACGCCCCACGAGAAAGTGACAAGATTACTGGACTACCTATCTCTTGCTTTCTCTCTTACGTTGATGACACTCTTGATAGTCTGATAGAGCATAACGCTGAAGTGGCATGGCTATCTGTCAAAGGCGGTGGGGTAGGTGGACACTGGTCCTCTGTGCGCCCTGTCAGTGACAAGGCACCCGGTGTGATTCCCTTCATGAAGGTTGTGGACTCACAGATGACTGCATACAAGCAGGGTAAGACACGTAAGGGTAGCTATGCTGCCTACTTAGATGTCTCACATCCTGAGATTATTGAATTTACAAACTTTAAAGTACCTACAGGCGGGGACATTAATCGTAAATGTTTCAACCTTTTCAACGCAGTAAACATTACAGATGCTTTCATGGAGGCAGTACAAAATGGACAAACTTGGGAACTCAGATGCCCACATTCAGGGGCTGTTAGAAGTACAATCCAAGCTAGAGAGTTGTGGCAAAGAATACTTGAAGCTCGCTTCAGAACTGGTTCGCCTTACCTCAACTTTATCGACACAGCCAACCGAGCACTACCAGATGCTCAAAAAGCTCTTGGACTATCAATTAGAGGGTCTAACCTATGTAACGAAATACATCTCGCTACAGACACCAAGCGGACAGCCGTCTGCTGCCTCTCAAGCGTCAACCTTGAAAAATGGGATGAATGGCGAGACACAACAATGGTTCAAGACTTGGTCAGATACTTGGACAACGTACTTAAATTCTTTATCCGAAACGCTCCGGAAGAGCTAGAGAAGGCCAAGTACAGTGCGTACATGGAACGCTCTATTGGATTAGGTGCGATGGGCTTCCACGGTTATCTCCAGAACAAGGGGATTGCTTGGGAGTCTTGGCAAGCGGCCAGTGAAAATTATCAGATCTTTAAGAAGATCAAGGAGAATGCAATTGAGTCTACGCAAGAACTTGCGCTACTACGGGGTGAGGCTCCAGACATGGCTGGTACAGGTAGACGCAACGCACACTTGTTGGCTATTGCGCCGAATGCAAATAGCTCAATCATATGCGGATGCAGTGCCTCCATTGAACCCATTAAGTCGAATGCTTACACGCATCGGACACGGGCTGGTGCTCATCTGGTCAAAAATCGTGCTCTGGAGGAGGTGTTAGCAGAACATGGCGAGAACACAGAAGGCACATGGAAGACGATCATTGCAAACGAAGGTTCTGTCCAGCATTTGGACTTCCTATCGGATCATGAAAAAGCTGTATTTAAAACAGCGTTTGAACTTGATCAAGCGTGGGTGGTCGAACACTCGTCGAAAAGACAGGAGTTTATTTGTCAAGGGCAGTCAGTGAATCTGTTCTTCCCTGCAGGATCTCCTGCTAAGTATGTGAACTCTGTGCACATGAAGGCATGGAAGGATGGGCTCAAGGGGCTGTACTATTTACGTACAAACGCAGGCATTAGTGCCGACAAGGTTGGCTCATCAGTCGAACGTAATGCACTGAAAGATTATGCAGGTGCTGCCGCAGACGATGATGATGTTTGTATTAGCTGTCAGGGATAATTGAATGCACCAGAACGCTGAACCAAACGTAATGGAGTGTAGTATCTGCCGGTGTGACTTTGAAATTCAATTGGAAGGGGGTATTGCCGGATACATCGGCATTATCCCTGTACAATTATGTCCAATGTGTCATAGCGGATTAGACATGTTGTACACAGAAATACACGGATGCTATGAGGATGAAGAAGATGATGAGTGATGGGTACTATTGCGAAGACGATGGAAAACGTAAGATTGATTATCTGACACTTGAACAGAAGATCATGGCGGCATGGCATACAGTTGATGACATTAAAGCTCTCTACAAGTCTTCTGAGCGGATGAATCAGGATCAGATAACCAATGCCCTATTAGGATTGGAGATCTTTGCTTCTATGCGTTTTGAAGAGCTATGGGACTGCTTTGAACAAATGCTACATAACAAACGTAAGGACAAGGGACTTGAAACGCCCACACTATAAAGCTGTCTTCATTAGTGACACCCACTTAGGAACAAAGAGTTGCAAGGCACAGCGGTTGCACAGGTTCTTGGACTCTTTTACTTCAGACTATCTGTTTCTTGTGGGTGACATGATTGATGGATGGGCATTACGTCGTAGGCATTACTGGCCTAAGACTCACACAGAGGTGCTGAGACGCATTCTAAAGCTCTCTGAGCGATGTAAAGTGATTTACCTACCCGGTAACCACGATGACTTCGTAAGGCCCTTCCTGCGGGAGGACATGAGCTTAGCGAACGTAGTTATTGTAGATCAGTATATCTACGAAGATATTGTCGTTACGCACGGTGACTACTTTGACCTTACAATGAAAATTCCGAGGCGGGCGATCAACCTTTTTGCCCATCTGTGGGACTGGGTACATCACGACAGCAGTAAGCCTGCGTTCACAGACCTCATGTATAAATGGTTCGGTACAGAACGTAACATAGTAAAATGGGTTCATCGGAAAGGATATAAAGGTTGCTTGACAGGCCATACACATTCTCCTAAGATCAAGGGTCCATACATGAATTGCGGTGATTGGGTTTATAATTGCTCTTATATAGTACACAATTTAGATGACACATGGGAACTTAAATACTATGGCAAAAGAAATCAAGAGGATTCAGGAGAAGTTGTACAAGACGTATCTGAAACTTCTGAAAGCATCAGTGAAACATCAGACACGGAAGATGGCAAAGCTTGAGGCTAAACTAATTCAACTAGAATTGGAGTTAAAAGATGGCAACTAAGACAAAAGCTACTGGCGTTGCATGGCACCCAGAGCCTATGATCAAAGGAACAAGCATTGGTAATGGCGCTATCAAACTATCATCAATGAACAAACACAAGAAGCGTAGCTACAAACCTTACAGGGGGCAAGGGCGATGAGCATAGATTTTGATGAAGAGTTCACTCTAGTTAAAGCGTTACGTGAGGCACAAGCATTAGAGCTTAAAGAGGAACGGGATAATGGTTCATACGTCACTGAAATCGTTGCCTGCGAATTGTCTAATCTTGCTGCAGATCGGATTCTTGAACTAGAAGAACAGGTTAGCCAACTACGTCAACAGTTGACTAACACGATGAATAAAAAAGACGTTGACTAATCTCCCTCTCTGAGTATAACTACCAATCTTGGTGGCCCACTTCGGTGGGCTTTTTTATCACTAATAATTGGGGTACTGCCGATGGCATTGCTAGAAGAATCAAAGAGTTACAAGCCATTTAGTTATCCATGGGCTGTGGAATACGCAATTAAATCAGAGAAGGCGCACTGGGGCGAGTGGGAAGCTAAGCTACAAGACGATGTTGCCCAGTGGAACAATGGGAAGTTGACTGATGCAGAACGAAACCATATTACGCAAATCCTTAGACTCTTTACTCAATCGGATGTCCAAGTCGGAACTAACTACTTGGAATCTTACATCCCTAAGTTTAAGAATAACGAAATACGGGCTATGCTTACTAGCTTTGCTAATCGTGAATTTGTGCATCAGCGGAGCTACGCTCTACTTAATGATACGTTAGGTTTGCCCGAGTCCGAGTTCTCGGCGTTTGCCGCCGTACAAGAGATGAGTGATAAACTAGAGTTTATGTCAGACATTGACGTGGGCACACAGTCAGGCTTGTGCAAGGCTGTGGCACGATCAGTGATTAATGAGGGCATGTCTCTGTTCAGTGCATTCGTAATGCTGTTGAACTACCAGCGTTATGGCAAGATGCGGGGCATGTGTGAGATTGTAGAGTGGTCAATTAGAGATGAATCAATGCACTGTGAAGGGATGGTTAGACTGTTCCGCACGTTCTGTGAGGAGCATCCTCGCATCGTTACAGACGCTTTCAAAGGCGATATCTACCAGATGGTACGGAATGCTGTGTCTCTGGAAGATGCGGTTATTGATTTGGCGTATGAGATGGGTAACTTGGAAGGCTTGTCGTCCGAGGAAGTTAAATCTTATATTAGGTACATCGCTGACAGACGGCTTATCCAGCTCGGACTTAAAGGTAATTATGGAGTCAAAAAGAACCCGCTTCCGTGGGTTGATTGGATCATTGCGGGAGACTCTCATAAGAATTTCTTTGAGGGTGTTGTAACAGATTACAATGCCGCCGGCATTTCAGGTGATGACTGGGGATGGGGTAGTGCTGCATGAGCGAGAATCAAATTAGACAAGAATTTGAAGAACTCAAGAAACGCATGAAAGAAATGGAGACTGTAATTAGACATCTACGTAGAAAGCTAAGGAATACCAATTGACAAATACTATTGACATTTGATAAACTATTGCTATAACTATATAGAGGATATGCCAATTGGCTAACAGTCCCACCTGCTAGTCAGTACATCCGTGCTGGCTACACTCTCCAAGCCCCTCGCAATGAGGGGTTTTTTATTTGCGCGGGGACATTAATCCGCCTTTAGCAAGTCTCTTAGTGCTCTCAATGTAATCCTGAAGAATAATCAAACCACGCTTGAGCATTTCAGGGTCAGAGTCATTGAACTCTTGCCCGGTACGTTTCTTAAACAATGGCTTGAAGTCCCTTCTCTGCGCCTTTGTGCCGGTAGATTCAAATTCAAATCTAAGTACATCTTCAACTGTGAAGCGAGTCTCTTCACCACTCTTAATGCGAGCACGCAGATCTTCAAATGCATCGTTTTTAATTTCGTTAACTTTGCTACGCAATTCATTACGTAACAATTCTTTACGCTCACCATCAGTGTCCGCAGAACGGTACCGCTCAGATTGAATAGCAGCAACACCATACTGAGGCAATTGTTCTGACAATGCTTTGCGGATAGCTACATCTGCAGGTCCGAATGGCACTGGCTTGTACAGATCATAAGAAGTAAGCTTCAGACGAGTCATCTCTTCTTCTAATGCATTCTTTGCACGTGAAATTGTCATACCTGTTACTGGGGCAGATAATGGAAGCTCGACACGGGTTGGTTGCGGGGAAGTGATCTCATAGCGAGGAGACCTTTCCGGACGCATTGGTTCAGGTAATCCACGAGTAGCCCGCATCTTAAAGATTTCATAAAATGTAATACCTTCACGTGTCTCTCCCACTTGACGATTTTCTTCAGCTGTCATTTGGTATAAGTCACGGGCAATACCCATAGGCATTGAATAAGAAAATGTTGCGGCGTAATCGCCAATTGCAGTTCCAAAGAATTTTGCTGAACCTATGTCTAATTCGCCTTCACCAAATACCGCACCAAGTGCGTCTGGTATATACCTATCTGTTAACGCCGTGCCCTGTCCTGCACGAAATGCAGTGCCTAAAGATAACTCCTGCACTTGCTTAAGTATCTTTCCATAGTCCTCGCTGTCAACTTCGTTTGGTTGCCCGGTCATATATCTGTGAAGAATGTCCCCAAGATACAACGGCAGTGTTAGCCCTGCTAATGTTGGCCGTAAGTCCGCCGTCTGTCCATTTTCACGGGTATATTCATACCAGTTACTGCCGTCGGGTTGGGTTGACCTGAATGCAGCAAATCCACCTATGAGACCAAATCCAGTCAACTGCTTAGCAAGTTTCTGTGAGGTAGTCGCTCCGGGCATCATCAAACCAATGGCAGGTGCATACTCAGTCATGAATTTAATTTGATTGAATACAAAACGGGGGAATGGCAGTACAAGACCAGTAAGCATGCCTACGCCAGCCATTTTATCAATATCTAAGTAAGTATTGGCTACTCTGCCCGCAGCAGTTTTTTTGCTCGGCGTCTTTTGATACAAAAGTTCTAATGATTTGTCAGATGCGTACTTGAACATATCAGGGGTAATCTTATTAAATTCCCCATCTTGCAAGAGTTGAATAATGTCTTTGTCGAATTTTACTTTAGCTAGCCGGTTCAATTCACCGGAAAAGATAGCCCTTTTATAATAGTTATCTGCGTATCTGTTGGCAAAGTTTAACCAAGTACCCATTTTTTCAAACGCGCCACCAGCACCTGTGCGGGCACCTAAGTTAGCACCATCAACAAAGTTGCTAAACAAATACTGTGCTTGCTGTGGCATCTGACGTGAATATGCATCCACAATAACTTGTGCTTCTTCTTGGTTAATCATGTACTTAAAGATATCTCCTACGCCACCACGAGTCTCAATGCCAGTGTAGGGAATGTTTAGTTTACTTGTAATTGTACGAAGGGTCTGCTCACTGAGTGTGTTCATAGCATCTACAAAAATACGTGCTCCGCCCCCAACAATGTTCCGCTGAGTTGTCTGCAACATTGATGTCATCATTGCTCGGCGCATACGCTCAAATCCTTGTGCGCCAGACGCAAAACTTTTCAATGCTTCATTCATTGCACTGTATTGATTTAAAGCATCCTCGCCTACAGATCCTTCTACCTTACTTGCAATGCTTTCAATTCCGGAAGTTAATGCTTTAACGCGGGCAATCTGGCTTTGCTTGTTCATTAACCGTGCGGCACGAGAGACATCGGCAGCAAACACTAAGCCGAACTGCTCATTCGTTAATTTATATTTATCTAAAATAGTTGACCAGCGGTCTGTTCCCAGCTTCTCTGTACCAATTGCATCTGCAATCGCTTCAGTGATCGACTGACGTGTGCCATCTTGGTATGTCTTAATATCAATGTTTTCTGCAAACTCAGTTGCAGCAGCTTGAATACGTGTTGTTGTATCATCGTCTAACTGAGCAATGACAGACTCAAGCGGAGTGAGTAGTTTTTCTGAACGGATCTTGTCACCAAGTTGAACTTTTAGCTCATCAATGGGACGTATGTTTAGCTTAGATTCTTCTAATACTTTCTTTGCTTCTTCTACTGCAGGGGCTACGCCACGCTTTTCAGCGGCCAGACCTATTGCTGCACGTCTCTGTGCAGTAGCTTCTTGCACGGCACCTCTATATGAAGCAGCACCACCAAGTGCTCCACCTAAACCAGAACTCAAAGTGACATTGATGCCCGTTTCTAATGGAGAATATTCTTCACGTATAGTTACTCCGGTATCATCACTCAACTCTAGCTGAGTTGCTTGGCGTCCAATGTCCTGCACAGCAGCAACACCACCCTCAACACCTGCCGCACGAAGTGCGCCCTTCTTAGTTAATCCAGATATTAATGCCTTACGGATTGCTGTTTTAGCAACTGCTTGTCCGACCATGGCCCCAGCTTTACCTGCACCACCAGTCAAGACGCCGATAATTGTAGACGGTGCAGTTAAAATCCCTTCGGCGTAGTCGGTAAACCTATTAAATGCGTCACCTACACCTTCCCCAGAGCGAAACATTTCCATCTTGTCATACGCATGGTACAGACGTGCCATCTCAGCTTTGTCTTCGTCTTCTGCTCGTTGGGCGTAGTAATAGTCCTGCACAGTTGTTGCTTCATTAACGTCAGAGATGCGCATATGCTCAAGATACTTCTCGTATACTTTTTCTGGCTCAGTCAGCACCTCACCAGTACGCTTATACAAAAAGGCAGACGCATCGTTTATGAAGTTTTCATCTTGGGTGAGGACATCTTTAGTTAAAAAGTCAGGTCTGTTTTCGTTATAGCTCATTATCTAGCACCCGCCGCTGCACTACCTTTGTATTGGCTTAGCAATTTTGCTGCCATTTTATTTATCTCTTCCCGGCTTTTGCCTGCATTCCCAGGATCTTTAGAAAGCTCTGCCGCAACTTGCGCTGGACTTCCTTTGGCAAGTGCTTTTTGTAAGGCATCCCCGCCAGTAACTGCCCCGCCAGTAACTGCCCCACCTGACGTATCGTCAGATCCATCATTTCTGGCTTCAAACAACTCAGGATTGTCAGCCTCAAATTCTTGTATAGCACGAGCCACCACTGCAATATCTGATGTATTCGGGTTTGCTAATTTTATGTTATTCGCTCTTCTTGCTAGGTCCAAACGCGCATTCTGATATTTTATATTGTTAGCTGGTACGTCGCTTGTCCATGCTCTTGTGCCATCCGCCAAAAAATCACCTGCCTTTAGCCCCATCACTGAAGCTATTTTGTCAGTAGCCGCTGTAAATATAGTATTAGGGGTTAGCCCAAAACCTTCAGGCGTCTCTCCCGGTATCATTCCCATGATGTCAATAGTACCTTTGGGGGCGGAAATACGTTCTTGTGGCGCTTCATCAATAGGCAAACCAGTAGTGCTTGAATACTGTTTGATCGTTTGATCTTGTTCAACGTCGAAAGTGCCACCAAAGATAGATTTAGGCAACCCTTCAACACGCTTAAATGAGCCAACCTCAACACGTCCAGCAATGTCACCTCTATTAATGTATTCACTTACGGGAATTAGCGGGGCATCTGGGTCTGCAATGGTCACAAATATATCTGGAGTGACTCCTCTAGCTTTAGCTGCTATTGGTGCCTTCTCTACAAAATCGTTAGCAAAATCAACGCCTTCATTTAAAACACGATTAATCTGCGCATCGTTGAGATTTAATCTGCGCAGCCCCGCCGCAGCAACTTCTAATTCTTTGCCTTGTTCTTTACGTGCTTTGTTGTCATTTAAAAGCGATTTACCCTGCATCTCCATAGAAGCCTGAAGCATTTCCATGGCACGCTTACGGCGTTCTTCATTAATGTTGGTTGCTTCTGTTGCTGCACCAGCTAAAAAGTGCTTAAGTTTAAAAGCCATTACATTGCACTCCTACGAGCCATTAACCCACGTGGTGCCTCTGCCTCTACAGGCTCTTCGGCCATTTCAGATTCCATCTTCATTGCAGGTTCTTCTTCAGTACCTTTCTTAGAATTCTTAACGGCCCTACGAATCATCTCAAGGGACTTGTCTTTACCGTCATCGTACAGCCCTTCTTCTGTCCCTACTGTAGGTTCAATGCCCAGAGAATCGGCAATAGAAAGCATTAACTCAATAAGTACTGGAGCAATAAGTATGCCAACATCAATAGTATGCTTGCCTTCCATGACAGCGGCAGTGATAAAGATGTTTGCAATGGCAGTGAGAGGCACACCATTCTCAATTTGTTCGCTCAGTAATATTGCGAACTCAGAACTTTGGAACATAGGCAGATACATAACTAATGCATCATCTACGTTCGACACTTGAGCTGGCCTACGCCATGGACGACTCTTTGGCTCAGCAGTCAATGACATACCCGGAATGGGGCCATCAAACGGAGTTTTTGTCTTTGCCATTTTTCATCCTTTGTTCACGAATAAAGTCAACGTATTCAGCAATTGAGCTGAATGCATCGTCTTGTGTGTTTGACATTACTTTAGGTTTTACATTCTTACGTGCCAATAACCCAGTCTGCGGGGCTTCCTGCACTGGCTTCTTCATTGATTGATATTTTTTTAGGAAGTTACTGTACGCACCAGCCATTTCTATTGACATGATTATTGCTCCTGTTATTTACTTTAATCTGCTCATGAACCCGCCAGAGCCAAACAATGCACTGGCAAAGAACCCACCAAGGGCGCTAGACGATTCTGCGTCAGACTGTAGTTCGGCAGCTTTCAATGTAGCATCTGCACCGATCTGTGTCCGCACAAGTTCGTTGATACGATTTCGTTCATTTTCCCCAGACTTCCACGCATATTCAACAACGTCTTCAAACTGTTGCCACAGATTATCATACGCTTGGTTAGAAATATCTAGTAGCGACTTTGCATTAAATTCATTTGCTGCGTTTGTAGAAGCGTTGTCAATTGTCGCAATATCTTTGCGCCATTGAGCATTTGATTGTGCAATCACAAGCTGATTGTTTGCGTTGAATTGCTCTCTCATATCTTTCATGGCAGAGTTAAATTTGGCAACATCTGTTGCATTCGTAGCATCAAACTGCGTCATCGCATTTGTTTGAGTTGCATTGAATTGTTTGACTTGCGTGGATAGGCCAGCAAAGAATTGGTCCACTTGATTTTGTGAAGTGGCATTAAATTGTTTAGCAGAATTTTCAGCGGCTTGATCAGATAACAAAGCTTGAATGTTAGACTGTGCGTTGAACAGCGTTGTTTGTTGTTCGTTGCTCAAGTTAGCTAAATCTGTCTGCAGAAATGCTTGCGCATTTTGTACAGCAGCTTGTTGCCGGTTACCCAAGTTCTGTGTTTCCAAAGACGCAATTTGTGCAGCTTCAGCTAATGCCATTGCTTGTCTGTTATCTAAGTTTGCCAGATCAACTGTCTGTGCTAAACGAGCATTTTCAAGTGCAATCTGCTGCTCTGCAGTAAAGTTCATGTTAGCAATGTCACTAATCTTTGCAGCATTGGCAACACGTGCTTGGAATTGTTGATCAAACTCTTGACCGATAAACTGAGCACGTTGCTCTGCAGCTAACATTGCACGAGCCTGACGGTTAGACAGGTTCTGCAGTTGAAATGTTGCTTGCGTCTGAGCGTCTGCCTGTGCAATTGGAAGTGCTGATTCCATAGCAGCTTGTACAAGTGCCTGACCAGCCATTGAAGAAGCACCAAGTCCACGTGCGGCCATCTGAGCTGTCGCATTACGAAGCGCACCAGCAGCCCATGCAGGAGTTTGCCCATCATCAAAATCAGACATAAGGTCATTTAATTGACCTTTAACTGTTGCAGCGGCTGTTGGATTAGCTGTAGCAGCTTGAACTTCTTCGGCAAATGCAGCAGCTTTAGCAGCATCAGCTGTTGCTTCAACAAGTTCGCCAGACTCAAGTGTACGAGATTTCGGTGTTTTTACTTGTACTGCATCTTTTATCTGTGCAGCAGGTACAGATCCAGCCTGCGTGCTCAGTGGGTCCATTGTTTCTGCGTCAACTAAAGACTTTTCACCTACCTCACCTTTTACTGCTTTATTCGCTTCGGTCTCTTTACGAATAGCCTCTTCTGCCTTTTGCGCTTCAATTTGCGCTGCAGTCATTGTTGTAGGATCTTCAACTGTTTTCGTTGTAGTTGACGTAGTCTTTACCTGCTGCCCCTCATCTGCAACCTGACCTGTGCCTTCAGTAATATCTTGCTCGTCTGTTTTTGTAACAGTCGCAGGAATGTAAGCCCCACCTTCTGGTATAGTAGGTGATTGCATTCTTTCTGCAGTTTCTTCCCCAATACCAGATATAGGAGGAGTTTGATTTTCTGCGTCAGTTCCTGTGCCAGCAGGTTGATTTGGATCAGGAACATCCCCACCTTCAGCAAATTTCATCTTAGCCTTTGCTTCAAGTCCAGCATACTTAGCCGCCATTGCAGGGTTAGACTGTAAGAACTGACCGAAGTTTTCGACTGGTCCTTGAAACCCTAACTTGCCAGCAATGCGCTTCATTTGCTCATCACTGAATCCTTTAAAAGTTTTGCCCTTAGCCATTTAAGTGCTCCATAGCAAAGTCATGTGTTTCTTGAATACGACGTTCCCAACCCTTGCCGAATACGTTGTATGTAGGAATGTTTCGTACAAAGGACTGTCTGAGGTTTGTGATTGAGTCGCATACATCCTTCGGAGACGCATCGTAAGCCGCTGTGACAGACGCTACAGTGCGACTGCCTAGTACCCCATCTGCGTCAGCACCAACAGCCGTCTGAAGAGCTTTAACAGCTCTGCTAACACCTGAGTTAACAGCCCAGTCGAAGATAAGAATAGCAACAGGTACAGGAAGCAGATCACCTTTAATTTTACCCCAATAATCCGCCCGATAAATTTCAGCAGCTTCTTCTTCTGTAAGGTTGGCGATATCGACTTCTGGATACGCTCTCTTTGAAATCCCAAAGTTAGTCTCCCCGCCCGGATCTGAAGGGTGATTCACATAGCCACCTTCATGCTTCAAAACCATCTTTACTGCTTCGTTAAAACCTGACATTATTTTGTTAACCCTTTTGTCTTTTCAAATGTTCTGAGACCACCAAGACCTAACATGCCCATGAGTACAGTCATGAGACTTCCCATGTCAAATTCAGGTAGTGGGGGAACAGTGTGCCCTGAGATGCCAACTCCGAACAGAATCAGCGGTGCTAAGATAAAATGATAACACAGAGCAGCCCCACATGTCCAGCCCACGAAGGGTCTCCATCCGCTAACGAAGATAGAGCGGTGTTTGGCTTCTTCTTTGTTAATGTCTAACTGGCCCTTCGCTAACTCTTGGGCATGACGCTCTGCCATTGTTGCAATTTCATGAGCCAGTTCATTCTTTTTGTCTTTGTCTTCAACAAACTTATCAAGCAGTTGTGTGGCTGGACCGAGGAGTGCTGTTAACATTACTTAGATTCCTTCTTAGCCATGTACGCAGATGCACCAAAGAATGCGGCAAGGATCATGCTGGTTGCAGGGAAATAGATTGTTGCCATGCTACCGAGAATGTCAGACGCTTGATCTAAGCCAGCAAGTGCAGAGAAGATCACAAACAGTGGGTACCCTAACATGCCGAAAAGTACGAACCAGACCATCTTACGTTGCTGGTCACGCTGGGCATCTTCATCTTCCATCCGTCTACGGCGATCTTCTAACTCAATCGCCATCATCTCTTCTGGATCTAATTTGCCGTTACCGTTTGTGTCGTACTTTTCTAATTCAGTCATATGTCTTTTACCTGATCTGTTTCTACGCAAACACTTTCAATGTTAATTTGAGGTGGGAGCATTAACCGTGTAATCTCACACTCTTCGGGATTCATAAAGACACCACCATGTTTGAAATAGATGGTGTCCCCCTGTACTAAGATAAACACCAAGATCCATTTCAACATGACAATCACCTACCTTGCATTATTTGCTAACCACCAGAACATTACACCGATTGCACCAACGCCACTAAGAACGGCAACGCTAACGAGAACACCAACAATCCAGTCATGAATTTTCTTTTTCCGCTTGGTCTTCGCAATGAGTATTTGTTTTGCTTGATCATCTCTTTTTCTTTTTTGCTCAGCTTGAAAGAGTAGCCAATCATCCCACATCCCACCACGGCCACTGTAGATCATCATCTCTTTCAATTCTTGTTCTTGTTGCTTCAACTTCTCTAATGCAAAGAATGCTTCTAAGTCACTGCCCTTGCCGCTTGGGTTGGCTTGCTTTTGAATCTCTGACTTTGCAGAAAAGTAGTCACCTAATTCTTTACCGCAGTCCATCAAGTCACGACCATTGCCGATCATTTCTTTGACTGCACCGATAGCCGCATTTGCAGTGCTAATCAGCGTAATCGCCTCGACAATCATCTTGACTTCTCCCTTTAAAAGTCAGGTGAATGAGATTTAGTTTTTATCGACTTTCCTGTCGATCTTCATTTCAATGTGTTCTAGTTTGTCGAATAGGCGCTGTACTACACGTTCCAATTCATCTTTTTTAACGTATTCACCTGCGACAAGAACTTCAATGCGTGATACTTTCTCTGCAAGGACATTGTCTTGTGTACGTAAGTCTTTTAAGTTGTCCCAGATCACTCGCATGACCCAGCCACCTAAGGCCAGTACAAATCCCATTGCTGTGTTGTATAGATCTTGGAAGTCCATTTTTATTTTTCCTTACGCTGTGCGCTTCCACATATACACTACGATGTACGGCTGTAAGTTGTTGTGAGCACTCCCTGAGCCAGTAGATCCAGTTGTACCAGACCCTGCTTGCGTTACAAATGTTCCTCCATCCGCATCAAGCCCGGCTTTAAATGTTCCACTATATGCCGTGCTGTGATTGTGCGATGGAAGCTCGCTTTGAGTGAGCGTGTGAGTTTTTGCCCCGCCTGTTTCTCCGAGCGTATCAAACTCAGTCTGACCAGCATCAAGACCCACCATGACTCGCCCAGCACCAAACGCTTCCCACGTTCCAAATCCAAGCAATGTTGCTGGGCTTGTTGAAACAGAGGCGTTGATGTAAACAGAGCCTACTGGATATACAGAACTTAAGTCAACACCGGGGATAGCGCTTATTTCTTGCTGCACAAAAGCTGTTGTAGCAAGTTGTGTAGTATTAGTTCCCGTCGCCGCTGTAGGCGCTGTAGGTGTATTTTCAAATACAGGAGAATCCAAAGGTGCCTTTGTCCCGAGGGCAGTGCTCACAGTTGTTGCGAAATTTTCATCATTTCCAAGAGCAACCGCTAATTCATTTAATGTATTTAATGCTTCAGGTGCAGTGTCTACAATATTGGCTACCGCAGTTGACACGAATGCTGTTGTGGCTACTTGAATAGTGTTGGTGCCTGCAGCCGCAGTTGGGGCTGTAGGTGTATTTATAAATACAGGAGAATCCAAAGGTGCTTTTGCATCTAACGCATCTTGTAGCCCATCGACATTAGAGATGATATGATTATGTGAATCATCTGCAACACCAGTGATGTACCCTGCACCATTTGTCAATTGATTATTGTTTGTTGGGATATCGGAGATTAAAGCGACAGTGCCAGACTCATCTTTTATCGTGACTATGTGATCTGCGGTTGGGTTTGTGACCTGAAGAACAGTTTCAAAATCATTAGCAGAAGAACCCTCAAATGTAATCTCGCTATCGTTTATGTACAAATTAGTAACAGTTGGGGTGTCGATTGTGGGGCTTGTTAGCGTCTTATTTGTAAGAGTTTGTGTCCCTGTCAATGTAGCAACAGTTGAATCAATGTCGATTGTAACGGCATTTTCTGAGCCAGTAGTACTGATACCTGTTCCACCAAGAATGCTCAAGGTCGCAGAATCTAAATCAATAGATAATGCACCACCACTATCTGCGATAAAGTCAAGATCTTGCGCAGTAACTTGTGCGTCAACATACGCTTTAATTGCTTTTGCGGACGCAAGTGTTGTATCCGTCTCCGCTACACTAGACAAGTCTGTGTCTACAGAAGTAACTGCAGTGCTAGAACCAATCGTCAGATTAGTGATTGTTCCATTAGTGCCAGTAACATCGCCTGTCAAGTTGCCAGTGACATTTCCAGTAACATCGCCTGTCAGTGGCCCTACAAAGCTGGCCGCAGTGATTGTTGTTGTGGAATCAATCTTATCTCCGGTAATTGCATCATCTTGAATCTTTGCAGTAGATACAGAATCTGTTGCAAGCTTTGCATTAGTAACATTTGCGTCAGTTATCTTTGCTGTAGTAACAGCAGCATCGTTAATCTTTACAGTAGTAACTGCAGAATCAGCAATACCTGCTGTACTGATCTGTGGGCCTTCGCCAGACGCACCACTATGGGAATGCCCAAGGGCACCCATTGCAGTTTCAATTTGATCAAACTCAGCATTCAAGTCATTGGCGCTAATGATACCGCCATCGACAATTCCTGCCTCACTTTGTCTGGTATATCCAGCCATAGTTATCTCCTGCTATTTGTAGCGTATTCAATCGCCAATGCGTCTAATGTAAAAGGTTGAGTAGAGCCACTAGAGATGTATTCTAGAGATACTACAAATCCAGACCCTGTGACCTGCTCTCGGAGTGTTAGCCTCACGGCATCACCATAAATAAAACCAGATGTTACTGTTTCGCCAGAATATGTGGCGTATGTTGCAACACCATAAGTACCTGCGACCCTACCCCCAATCTCTACGTCAAGTGTGTTAGACAATGAAATTGGATCTGGTTGGACAATGTTCTGCCCATTAAAATCATAGTTTAGTGTAAGACTTGTGTTAAAACTTCCATCAGGATCAATGTACGAATGTACTGCGTATAACGTCTTACGAATTGTTGGATCGTTGATCGGTAGGTATGGCGTAAAGAAAGATGCATCAATTGCAGCACCATCAAATGTAATGCCACTCTCTAGCTCGTACACATAGCCATTTTCATTGGCGAACAACAATATTTCTTGAGACTCAGAGTATTCACTGTAAGAGACGTATGCCTTGATGCCACGTGTCTCTGCCCACGCCATGTTGTCACCGCCCTGAGAGGCAAACTGAACGCCAATCAATCCTTGTGCTTGCCCAACAGGGTCACCACTCTTATACCCAAATATGCGGTACTGTGTTTTATTACGGATAACTAAACTTGTAAATGTGTTATTGCGTGTCTGGAATGAAGTAGCCTCAGACTGGATGGGCTTAGTAATCGCTCCCAATCCAACGTCACCGATACGCTCTGTACCAGATAACAAGCGCAACCCATCAGGGCCCATGAACACGACATCACCAGCAATCTCTTGAATTGTATCTTCTTCAATACAACCCAAGTCTAATGAGACAGGAATACGCTGGAAGTCAGATACAGTGTTACCTACAATCCGGTGGATCTGTCGTTTAGTAAACACATACAGTTGATCTCGGAAGATCTTTAATCCAGTAATCTGATCACTGAATGTAATCACTCCACCGCCACTTGCAGATGACCAATCTGTATCCGAGAAGGGAGCAGAGAAGAACACATTATAATCTGTAGCCATAAAGATATGATCTTTAAAGACTTCCAGATGATTGCCCCCAACATAGTCAGATGACAAAGAAGACAATTGCGATACCGCAGTTCCATTGTAGATGATTGGCTTAACAACACCATCCACCATGATAACTTTTTCTGCACCAGAGAAGTTGTACTTCTTAAAGCGGATCTTGTTACTGCCAGAGCTAAACCGAATAGCGTCTGTGGACTTACGTGTCCAGCCACCACCAGCAGATTCGTAAAGCTCACCCTCACCGATACTGGCATTAGAGCGAACAGCAAGTACTTTATTATTATAGTACATAACGCCACGTACTAAGCCCGTACCCGTAACAGTGTTATCGTCATACTTAGTAAAGCCACTAATACGACGATAGCCACCCTCTACAGATGGCTCAAAGTTACGTAACTGTCTAGCACTGCCCGGCAAGTTAATACCTTGCTGGATAGGAGACAAGTTAGTAACGAGACCACCACGGAACTCAACAGGATACGTCTGCCAATTGTCCGCCATTAGTTAATCCTTGGCACAACAGATGAAGACCTAGCGTGATGCACACGAGTATCTACAACTGAAATATACTCATTGACTAGAAGGCTACGTAACGCCTTAATGCCCTCTTTGAACTTAGCTTCTGCCATTGCTGCAGATTGGGCATTGTCACGAAACATGTATGCATGATACATAGCACCATCAATAATCACATGCTTAAATGCTTCAGGTACTGTGGGCACATCATCATACAGAACAAGATCTGCGGGGTGCATGAAGTACTCAAGTTCTAACACATAGTCTTGATCTGGCTTAGGCGCAATCACAAACTCATTAGATTGTGACTTTGCAATATAACGTGGCACTTCACCAGTCACTGCAGTGTTTAGCTCATCATCTAAAAATTTGCGGATGTATTCGTTATACTGAATCTGCTTTAAGATGGTAGTCTGTACGTTTAATGTGTCATCGCGTAAAATACGCACTGTATCAAAATCAATCTTCTTTGCATTAGAAGGTAATGGGTACCGAGCAATGCCAGCTTCTAAGTACACTTCAATTGCATTGTGGTTGAATGGATAGTCATACTGCTGATGATTGATATCCCGCAATGCAGCATTCACACTGTCTTTTACAGTTGTGTAAAAATTCTTGGATGTAGGGAACGTAGACGAAGTTAATGGTGTTTCGTTTAAACGCCCACAAACATCATTGACAAGACCTAAAAAATTGTAAGCCATTACACACGCTCCCGTACTTTGATCACAATCTTACGATTCGTAACGATTGGAGCACTTGTTCTTGCAGAAGTTGTTGTTGTAATCTCACATAACAACTTATAGGTTGTGTTGGGGTCACCCTTCTCTAAGACGATTGTTGCAGTCGTTGCTGTATTTGTTTGAGAGTTTGCAGTCAATCCAATGGTTGACCCGCTCGCAACAACTAACTCATCTCCTTGGAAAGCATAGCCAACAGGGAATGTTAATGCAGTACCATCTGCTTGTTGGATCTTCCATACAACAGAAGCAATTGTTACATCCCCTGCAAGGTACCGTGACCAATCGACGGTGTAGTCCAACTTCTCATCTGGATCTTTATCCGGAAAACGTAGTGCCATTATGCAGCCACCTTAATTGTACGACTTAGCTCCGCATCGACATATGCGATTCTGGACCTGTCAGCTTCTACCAAAATTGTGCGACTAAGCTCAACATCAGCGTATGTGATTCTTGGCTTATCAGCTTCTATTAAAACAAACCTCGCAAGTTCTCGGTCTACGTAGACACTGCGAGATCGTGCATAAAGATTCGGATCGAATCGGAATGATTGATATGCAATACTAGATACTTCTGCGTCACCTACAATTGCACCTGTGACTGGTCTAATTGCCCCGGCAGAACCTTCAACAATTGCAGTAACAGAGATAATTGCTGTTGGATTCGCAATGTAACGGCCTGTGCCGGACGTTGTAGCAATTCCGGTAGCAGAGGCTGTTGGGTTAGCAACTTGTAACGTAGCGACGTTAGGAACAGATGATGTGCCTGTTGCTGAACCTTGTTGGTTAGCAATTGCACGTGCTGTTGATGTAGATACAGATGTTCCTGTTGCGTATGATGTGACATTGGCAATCGCAGACGCAGTAGAAGGTGCTACAATCGCCGTACCAGTTACATTAGATACGACGTTAGCAACTTCTTGAATAGCGCCCGATACAGAAGCTACACTAGTTATACTCAAAACTGTGTAATTTGCAATAGCAAATGCTAAAGTATTTGGCACATTTGATGTACCGACTACTGACAAATTGCGGAATACGGCAGTTGTGTTTACGTTTGGTGTAGTTGCAGTGCCAGTTACCGTGCCTGTTGGGTTTGCAATATCCCTTGCAATTGCACTAGCAGTCGCAGTGCCTACTGAAGTTGCTGTTGGGTTTGCAATCTCAAATGCAAGTGTCGGCGTTACAGTAGAAGTACCCGTGGCACTTGCGCTAGAATTGGCAATCTCTACTATTGCACCGGCAGTTGTACTAGCTCCTGTAATAGCAGGAGTTGTTACAATATTCGTGACATCAATTACTGTGACTGCATTGACACTGCCTGCACCGACAGCAGTGGCAGTAGGGTTAGCGATCTCTAAAATACTGCCGGTGACTGTTGCCGTTGTTTCAATAGAGGCACTAGCATCCAGTGCCAAACCTGCAGTAGGTTCGGCCCCAAACGGAACTTCCGAAAAGGCGGATACTGAAAATGCCATCTATTTAGTCCTCTTGACTACTACTCGTCTACTTTAGGTTCTTCTTTGAGCTTTTGCGTAAGAATAGACATGAACGCATCACGTCCTACTTGCAATTGGTCTAAGTTAAACCGTGCAGATCCAATCTTACGATCTAAGTCTGCTACATGGTTGATAAGCATCTTCTGCGCATCTGTCAGTTGGTCTTCTGTGTACTCTATGTCGTCAATTACGATTGAGGCTGTTTTTTTCTCGCTCATCGTGTTTCTCCTTTGCTGGTTAAATTACCAAGGCATACCCGATACTGAGGCAGGGGCCTTCTGTGCTTCAATCTGTAAAGCCAATGCTTCTTGCACTGTTTCTTCACCGAGTGATTCTTTTACCCATCCCACCACTGTTGCTTCTGTTAAGTCAGCGAAAGGAATAAATGTCTCGCTTTCTTGTGTATAACCGACAGTGCCGTATGTGGATGCTGTGTAGTCTCCGTCAACAGCATTGACACGATAGTGAACAGTGACAACGAAGTCGTCTGCTGTGTTGCGCTCCAATTGAGCAATAGTCCATGTGTATTCAACAGCCATAGTAATGCTCCCGTTAATTAAAGTTTAGGCATCTAATGCAGTAGGACGTACTGCTTTCAATTCTTCAGGCGTAGAAGCCGCCTCGATTGCTGAATCAGCAGTTGCATCACGCAGTGCTTGCTTTTTTGCCGCAATGGTTGCTTGCGCTTCTGTGTCACCAGACTCGACAGCTCGCATAAATTGTACGTCCAGTGAATCAAGTAATGGAGCACGTTCCTGACGAATCATGTCCTTCTTGATTTCTTTGGCTTTTGTCATGTTGATGTTAATCATTTGTTTCTCCTTGAGAATTTGGTTGTTTAGCTGAAGATGGAAATACCCACAATGGGTGAATCTTCAGTAGCACCGCCATCTGATAGTGCTGATAAACGAACCGCTGATGTTGAATATGTGCTAGCATTCCCTCTTGGCGCACAAAGCATAGGATTGGTAGCGTGGTTTCTTGCGGCAGAAGAAACTACAGCATAATTCGCATCAGTCATAGCCGTGGTAAAGTTCACCGTATAGTCACCAGTTCCGTTATCCGTAATACTACTAACATTAAAACTCCCACGAATCGCCACCGTACCCGTACCATTGAAGTTCACCCACGCTTTGGCTTGCTCCGTGATATTCGGGCTACCCGTGCCAGCCACATTTGAGATGGCATTGACCTTCAACGTAGACATGGCTTATGCCCCTACGCCGTCGGTGAGGCTTTCTACTGCCACTTCCCATGCCCCACGGAATGTACGATCAGAGGGTACGTCAGCGACATCCACGATCTTGTAAGGTGTACCAGTGGGCACATCCTTCGCCGCCACTTGCTCAATGGTCAGTTCGCAGTTAGGTGAAGGCACGATAACAGCAACACCGCCGTCTTCGGTGCGGAAGATTACTCGTTTTGTTTGGTCAGTCATGTGTTTACTCCTGTTGAGAATTTTGGTTGTTTAGCGGAAAATGGTTACGCAGACATTTGGTGTATCTTTTGTGCCAAAAAAACCGGGGAAATGTCCGTAAACAACAAATGTTAACGCAGAAGTAGTTACGTCGCTTGACCCGACAGAGATTGTCCGAGAATACCCGGCTGATCCAGCACCGAGGTCATCGCCCACGTAATTATTTACGTTAAACGAATAGTTAACATCCGCCATCGCAGTCGTAAAGTTGACCGTGTAATCACCAGTGGTGTTATCCGTAATGCTCGACACATTATAATCCGACCGAATCGTCACCGTACCCTCACCATTAAAGTTCACCCACGCCTTCGCCGCATTCGGGACGTTCACATTCTGGCCGCCGGAGAGGTCTTGAATTGCTGATACTTTAATTGTGCTCATGTGTGACCTCTTAACTAAAGATAGCGATGCAAAATGCTTCTGGATCAGCGGCAGTACCTTGTGGTGCGCCAAAACCTACTGATACGGCTGTAGTGGTTGGGCTAAAAAACACACTATTTTGCGAGTCTGCGTAGACCCCATTCCGGTTTGTGCCGTCTAGAACAGCATAATTTGCGTCTGCAAACGCATTGGTAAAGTTCACCGTAAAATTACCGGTGCCATTATCCGTGATACTTGTTACGTTTCCACTTGAGCGGATTGTCACAGGGTTACCATCAAAATTTACCCACGCTTTACACAGGTACTGCTCAACACCGCTCGTGTTCTGAATTGCATTTACTTTAAGTGTGCTCATTACACCACCGTCCAAGTTGATCCACTGGGCACTGTGACAGTGACACCAGATGCGATTGATATCGGTC
>Ga0208303_1000062_pt1 | contig 42266 bp, 55 predicted proteins | sample CB_VirMetaG_2_FD_184537 | JGI IMG/M metagenome (GOLD analysis project Ga0208303, IMG submission 184537) | Freshwater to marine saline gradient viral communities from Chesapeake Bay - CB_1504_2 Viral MetaG (SPAdes) (version 4) | ecosystem: Environmental > Aquatic > Marine > Coastal | place: USA... | reverse complement strand
GGCAGTTGATCTTAACACCTCACTTAACGTGGACGGCACTGTTACATCAGATGGCCTTACTGTAGCTGGCAACGTGTCAGTCGATGGCGGCACGATCAAGCTGGACGGGAATTATCCTGTTGGTACACGCAACGTGGCGTTGGGTGATACGGCGTTGGATAGTGCTACAACAGCATCTGACGTTGTTGCGGTAGGTAATGCAGCACTGACAGCAAACACAACTGGTGAAGATCAAGTTGCTATTGGTAGTTTTTCTCTGGATGCAAACACCACAGGTAACTACAACACCGCTGTTGGCTTCGCTTCACTTTCTGCCAACACCACCGCATCCAACAACACTGCTGTTGGGTATCAGGCGGGGTATGCAAATACTACTGGGGACATTGACGCTTTTGGGTATCAAGCTGGTCTTTCTAATACCACAGGTCTGTATAATTTGGCTCTGGGGCAATCATCCTTGGCAAACAACACCACAGGCCAATCAAATATTTCAGTTGGACGTGCGTCTTTAATTGCAAATACAACAGGCTCAAGCAACGTGGCCGTTGGGCATTTGGCACTACTCTCCAACACCACCGCCAGCAACAACACTGCTGTGGGGTATCAGTCGTTGTATACAAATACTACGCAAGGTAGCAGTACGGCTGTGGGGTATCAGGCTGGTTATTCAAACACATCTGGCGGGGTTCAAGCGTTTGGGTATCTTGCTTTAAGGGCAAACACCACAGGTATACAAAACCATGCGTTTGGCAACCAAGCCTTAGATGCAAACACTACTGGCGCATACAACACCGCAATGGGTGGGTACGCTTTAAGTGCAAACACCACAGCCAGCAACAACACAGCTATTGGTTATCAGGCAGGGTATAGTAATACTACTGGTGTATCAAACACAGCGGCTGGGTATCAGGCTCTACAAGACAATGTTACTGGCAGCTACAACGTAGCAATGGGTCAGGATGCTCTCAGAGACAACACTGCCTCGAACAACGTAGCCATTGGTGTCAATGCCCTGCAACTCAATACGACAGGAACAAACAATTCTGGTTTTGGTCGCTCTGCTCTTGGGGCTAATACCACAGGCGCACAAAACACTGCGGTTGGCAGGGAAGCACTAACCAACAACACCACCGCCAGCTACAACACTGCTGTTGGGTATCAAGCTGGTTACACTGGGACAACAGCGGAGCAACAAACCTTTGTTGGTTATCAAGCAGGTCGGTTGTCTACAGGAAGCTACAATACAGCAGTGGGTTCTGAAGCCCTTGAAACAAATGCCGCAGGTCAATATAATGTAGCATTAGGAAAACAAGCACTTACCTTAAACACATCAGGTAGCTACAACACTGGTTTGGGGACTGATGCACTATTCTCCAACACCACCGCCGACAACAACACGGCAGTTGGGTATCAGGCTGGGTATAGTAATACAACAGGTACAGATATAACCGCCATTGGTTATCTAGCACTAAAAGATGCAACAGGCGGTTACAACACGGCAGTAGGCACAAGAGCAGGAACAGCTATGACTTCAGGTCAGTTCAACACTGCTATTGGTCGTGATACTATGACGGGTATTGCTACTGGTGATCGAAATACTGCTGTTGGCAACGCCGCTTTAAATGCAAATACTTCGGGTGCGTCTAATGTAGCAGTAGGCGATAACACTCTCGTTTTGAACACGACAGGTCAGTACAATACAGCGGTGGGTCGTCAGGCTCTATCGTCCAACACCACCGCCAGCGGCAACACAGCGGTTGGTTATCGTGCAGCTTACAGCAACACTACTACGGGTCAGGTTGCTGTTGGTGAGTATGCCCTAGAAGACGTTACTTCTGGTTATGAAAACACGGCTGTAGGTTCACTCGCAGGTCGCAATATTACAACGGGTATTGGTAACACCACCGTAGGTCGTGAAAGCATGTTGAGCATGACGACTGGTAGCCAAAACACAGCGGTTGGTAAGTTGGCTATGCGCAACACTTCTTCGGGAGGTAACAACGCTGCCTTCGGCCAAGAGGCTATGCGCCTTAACTCTTCTGGTTCAAGCAATGTAGCTGTTGGTTTTGAGAGTTTGTACAGCAACACCACCGCCGACAACAACACTGCTGTTGGGTATCAGGCTGGGTATAATAATACGACTGGTCAATACTCAACTATGGTAGGCTTTGAGGCTGGTCGTTTAAATACAACTGGTCAAATTACGGCAATCGGTGCGCAGTCTTTTGAGAGCAACTCAACTGGTACATCTAATGTTGGACTTGGTGTAAATGCTGGGTTTTCAAACACGGAAGGCTCTTACAACACCGCTTTAGGGGAAAGTTCACTATTCTCAAACACCACCGCCAGCAACAACACCGCTGTTGGGTATCAGGCTGCTTATAATAATACGACCGGAACGCATACGGTAGTTGGCAAGGGGTCTTTGGCCTACACGACTGTTAGTACGGGCAATGCAATCCTTGGCTATGACTGTATTACAAGCGGCTCTGCAACCACCAATGTTCAATACAACACAGCCATAGGCAACACGGCACTACAAGGTCTTCAAAACGGTGCCACTTACAATACTGCCGTTGGTTTCGGTTCAGGAAGTGCAATCACAACAGGTGCAAAAAACTCCATTCTTGGCTCCTACAACGGCAACCAAGGCGGCGTAAATATCTCCACCTTGAGCAACAACATCGTGCTGTCGGATGGGGATGGTAATGCGAGACTATATTATTTGCAGGGTTCTTTAACTTGGTTTTCACCAGCAATTAGGGACAAAACCACGGCCTCGGCAGCAAATATGCGCATTGATGCCACAAGTGGAGCGATGTTTAGGTCAACTTCATCGCTTCGGTATAAAAATACGGTTAAAGATGCGACACACGGTTTAACGGAACTTTTATCGCTACGACCTGTCACATATAAAGGCAACAATGATGGCGATGAGGTGTTTGGCGGTTTGATCGCCGAGGAAGTACACGATGCGGGTCTGACAGAATTTGTGCAATATGATGACCAGAATAGACCAGATGCGTTGGCATACGGCAACATGGTGTCACTTTGCATCAAAGCTATCCAAGAACAACAGGCAACCATCGAAGCGTTGGAGGCCCGTATCACTGCCCTAGAAAACGCTTAACCGTAACCAGTCAGAAAAGGAGAAAGACATGACTGATACACCAACTGCGGAAGAAATCGCACAACACTACACAGCAATGGGTCACTCTGTTGACTTGCTAAACGCTGGCAAGCCAGAGGATATGTCCGATGAAGATTGGGCTGACACTGTGTCACGCAACGTAGAGCATCTACAGCTAATGGTTGCAAAAGACTTCTGGACTACAGAAGATATGACTGCGGTAAACGCTGCAATCGCGGCGAACTCGTAAAACTTTAACATAGGAGACAAGTGATGGGAAAAAATGAAAAGACCCCGATCACCGTCAACGACATCGAATACAACGTCGAAGACATGACTGAAACTCAAAAGGCATACCTGAACCACGTTCAGGATTTGGACCGCAAGATGGGCAACGCTCAGTTCAACTTGGACCAACTGTCTATTGGGCGTCAGAAGTTCGTCGAACTCTTGGCTGAATCTCTGGAGAACCCAGAGGAAGTCGAGGAAGCAGAAGTTGTAAACTAATGGAAATGGACGCGCTTTTGAACATAGTATTTGCCGCAGTAATCAGCGGTTTAGGGTGGTGGATTAAATCCCAGCACGATGAGATAAAGCGCGTCACCATTCTGCTCAACAGAACCCGCGAAGAGATGGCTAAAGAATACGTCACTAAGTCTGACAGTTCTGAAGTTCTCTCGCAAATTATGAATAAGTTTGACCGCCTTGAAGAGAAAATAGACCGCTTGATGGAGCGGTGAAATGTGGTGTGTTCTTGTATTTGTCGGGTACGGACACACTTTCGTAAACAACTACGGCACGAAGTTCTATAAAGCCTGCTACTACGACTGTGGCGCACCGGGCGGAAAGAACGGTCAATGGTACGATAAACGGCACGTTGTCCATTCAGACGCTTACTGCCCTGAGAGGTACATGGACACATGATTGATCCTATCACAGCCGTTGGCCTTGCCACATCCGCTTATAACGCTATCAAACAGGGCATTGCCGTAGGCCGTGAATTGCAAGATATTACGGGTCAGCTTGGTCAGTGGGGCAAGGCTTGCAGCGATTTTGCCTTTGCTGAAGAGCAAATCAAGAACCCTCCTTGGTATAAATTTAAAGGATCAGACACGCATAGCGCCATCGAAATCTTTGCGCAAAGAAAAAAGATGTCTGAAATGCGCAATGAAATCAAGAGCTTCATTAGTTTTCAGTATGGTCCATCGGCTTGGGATGAAGTGCTGCACATTGAGGCGCAGATGCGCAAGCAGCGTAAAGAAGAGGTTTACCGCAAGGCAGAACTCAAACGCGCCCTAATAGAGTGGACTGTAGGTATTCTAGTTGGTTTAGCTGGAATAGCGGGACTTGCTCTCGTTGGTTACTTTCTTGGAAAACAACAGGGGAAGTGGTGATGTGGTTTTTAGTTTGGTTTCAAGTTATGAATAACAACATCGAGCATTATCAACTCAATCAGTTCACTACTGAAAACGAGTGTAGAGAAGCTCTTGAAGATGCAAAAGTCTTGATAACCACCAGTCAAACCACGGTGTATTGCTTTGAGGTTATACCAAAATAAACAAGGAAAATACGTTGTATATGACAAATCAGGAAAGATCGTTATAATAACGTCAAACAAGAGAGTAGCAGAGACATCTGCAAGGAGTATAGAAGATGCCGAATGAGTATGATCTGAACGGGAATGGCAAGATTGATCCGGTTGAGCATGAGATCATGCTGGAGGATCGTCGTCGTCGCATGGAAGACGCAGACGCCAAAAGAGACGCGCAGAGGCGCATGACGTGGTTTGCGTTGTCTGGTATGATACTTTATCCTTTGGTAATCCTAGTGGCTTCTGTGGCGGGTTTAGACACTGCTGCGAAACTGATGGCTGAAATTGCCGCTGTGTATGTGATTGGTGCATCCGGCATAGCCGCTGCATATTTCGGGTTTAACGCAATGGAGAGCAAGAATGCTGCAAGCACTGATCGGGCCAGTAGCTGAATTAGCGGGTGGCTGGCTAAAAGGTAAAGCAAGCGCACAGGCTGCGTCTGCAAATCTCAAGCTGGTTGAGGCGGAAGCCAAAGCGACCATAATGAAATCAGCCGCTACATCTGAGGCGGATTGGGAAAAGATTATGGCCCAAGGTACGCAAAATTCTTGGAAAGACGAGTATCTTGTGCTGCTTTTCTCCATTCCACTGATACTGAGCTTCCTGCCTTTTGATTGGGCAAAACAAGCGGTTACAGACGGTTTCGCTGCGCTGGACACCATGCCAGACTGGTACAGCTACACATTGGGAGTAATTGTAGCCAGCAGCTTCGCGGTACGGTCAGCGACAAAGTTCTTTGGTGGTAAGAAGTGATGGAAAACCTCAAGTTACCTGTAGCCCTTGTGGCAGCTATGGCCGTTCAGTTGGCAGCGGGTGTCTGGTGGGTAAGTCAGCAGGCGGCTACGATTGCGAGTTTGGAAGAGACTGTAGGCCAGATCGGTTCCAAAATGGCGATTGAGGACAACGTGAACCTGAAGCGAGACGTTCAGGACAACGCCATGGAAATAGAATATGCTTTCGATGAGCTTGAGGAAGTTTGGGATGAACTAGCCAACTTAGCTAACTCGATTGGTCAGGTGACGCAGTTGCAGCAACGGGTGGCTCTGATTGAAAACGATCTTAAATACATAAGCCGTGACCACAACGGAATTTTGGACATGAAAGGTGGAATGAAATGACTTTTAAACTATCACAACGCAGCCTTGACCGTATGGAAGGCGTAGACGAGCGGTTAGTAGCCGTTGCAAAAGCAGCTATAGGCCACACAAATACCGACTTTGGTGTAATCTGTGGACTAAGAACCATTGAAGAGCAGCGCGAGCTTTATAACAAAGGTGCGTCAAAAACTATGAAGTCTAAGCACATTGACGGCAACGCTCTCGACCTCATGGCTTATGTCGGTTCTCGGGCATCGTGGGAAATAAAGTTGTATTTTGACATTGCGGATGCTGTGAAGCAGGGAGCTATTGACGTGGGCGTGGCTGTGCGATGGGGTGCAGCTTGGCACATCAACGACATTCGAGAGTGGGATGGAACAATGGAAGAAGCGTACAATGCCTACGTTGACTTGCGCCGCAGCAAAGGAAAATCTCCATTTATCGACGGCCCACACTTTGAACTAATGGACTAACCGAACACTGGTGTAAATTTAACTTTTGTGTATAATCGCCTTAATAGGAGATTGCTGATGCCGTTACAGAAACTTCAATTCCGCCCCGGTATCAACCGCGAAACTACCTCATATAGCAATGAAGGTGGTTGGTTTGACATGGACAAAGTGAGGTTTCGCTTTGGCTATCCTGAAAAGATTGGCGGTTGGATCAAGCAATCCAGCAACGCTTTTTTAGGGACTTGTCGGGCATTGCATCCTTGGATCGCGCTCGATGGATCAAACTATTTAGGTGTTGGAACGCATCTCAAGTATTATATTAATGAAGGTGGTGGATATAACGACATTACACCTATTCGCGCAACAACGGCGGCTGGAGACGTTACATTTTCAGCGAGCGCAAATACACTGAGCGCAGATGTTGATATACTCGATACAACAATTTCCCTTACATCAACGTCTGGTTTCCCAGAATCTGGTCGTATAAAAATAAACGATGAGATTATTACTTATGCTTTGACTTCTGGTAATGACTTAATTGGTTGTATTCGAGGGGTAAATGATACAGCTTCCGCTTCTCATTCTTCTGGAGCAGCAGTAAATTGTGCTACGATTATTGTAAATGACAATGACCACGGCGCTCTTGAGAACGACTTTGTTACGTTGTCTGGTGCTGTTAGCCTTGGCGGGGCGATAACTGCTGACGTTCTTAATCAAGAATATCAAATCACCGCAATTATAAATGACGACAGCTATCAGATAGAATCTCGCACAGTTTCTACTATTGGTAGCATTACAACTACAATCGGTCTTAATCCTACATATGTATTTGCGACCAGTTCCGACTCAGGCAATGGTGGCAGTAGTGTTGTTGGAACTTACCAAATCAATACAGGTCTTGATACAACAATATCTGGTAATGGCTGGGGTGCTGGTACTTGGAGTCGTGGCGCTTGGGGTTCAAGTTTTGCACTAAATACTTCTGGTCAAACTCTTAGAATCTGGTCGCATGACAATTTTGGTGAGGATTTAATCATCAACGTGCGAAATGCAGATATATACTATTGGGATAAAAGCACGAAAGCTGTTAATCCAATGGGTCGAGCCGTAGAATTATCTTCGATTGCAGGGGCTAACAAGGTTCCAACGATTGCAAAGCAGGTCTTGGTTTCAGACCGAGATCGTCATGTTATTGCCTTTGGGTGTGATTCAGAGTTGGAACCCGGAGTTCAAGACCCTTTGTTGATTAGGTTTTCTGATCAAGAAAACATATTGGAATGGCAGTCTACGGTCACAAACACTGCTGGTGATTTGCGTATTGGCTCCGGTTCTGAAATCGTTACAGCGATTGAGACACGCCAACAAGTTCTTGTATTTACAGATGTATCTCTACACGCGATGCAGTATTTAGGGCCGCCGTTTACTTTCGGTATTAATGAAATTTCTACAAACCTTACAATAGCTGGACCGCTTGCGGCTATCGCTGTTGAGGATAATGTGTTCTGGATGGGTGCTGAAGAGTTCTACGTCTACGGTGGTGCAGTTCAGCGTTTGCCGTGTTCAGTACGCGATTACGTCTTTTCCAACATCAATAACGATCAGTTGCAAAAAGTTACTGCGTCAACAAACACAGCATTTTCTGAAGTCACATGGTTCTATCCGTCTGCTTCTAGCAACGAAAACGACAGTTATGTAACGTACAACTACGATCAAAAAATATGGTACTATGGAACGCTAAACCGTACAGTTTGGCTAGATCGTGGTGTTAATTCTGACCCAATTGCTGCTGGTTCTGATCACTATCTTTACTTGCAGGAAATCGGCTTTGATGACGGCAGCACTTCACCTGCGACTGCGATAACATCGTATATCGAAAGTAGCCAGATGGACTTGGGCGAAGGCGAACAATTTGTCTTTATGAGGCGGATGATCCCAGACATGACGTTCCGAAATTCGTCCAACCCTACACCTAGCGCCGTTATGACCTTAAAAGTGCGTAACTTCCCCGGTGGTAATTACACTAACACGAACAATGGTTCGGTTGCAAAAACTGCATCTGTCCCGGTTGAGCAATTTACAGAACAGATATTTGTTCGGCTTAGAGGTAGATCGTTTGCGTTTAGAATCGAAACGGATGACACGGGTGTTGGCTGGAGGCTTGGTTCTCCAAGAGTGGAAATCAGACCTGACGGGAGACGTTAATGTCGAGGAATCTAAACCTCCCATACTTCCCCATACCTCCTGATGTTTACAACCAAGAGTATTTTGCGGAGGTTCTGCGGTCTTACTCAACGTACTTGCAGAACATGCAAAACCCCGGCGAAGGGCGTAACACGTTTACAGTATTCACAAACTTGCAAACAGACGACAGCGGTTTGGAAGTTGGCGCGGTGTTTGAGCATAATGGGCAACTTCGTGTGCCTTTGGCTTATTCCCCGTATGTCAGAGGCTCTCAAGCAACAGGAACAGTAGGAACAGTGACGGTGACAATCTCATGAATGATACAATTATTACAATGCCTAACGGCTCTACATGGCGTCCATCTGGTAGCGTGGACACGGTTCATTGCGCAAACTGCGAAAATGCGGTAGATACGCCAGAAGAAATAGCATCCTATCCAGAGGGAAACTGCCCAAATTGCGGTCAAAATTGGACAGGATCAGAAAAAAGAAGTACAAATGTTCAGGTTACAATGCCTGAAGCAATTTCTGGATCAACACTCTAGTATTTTTCAGGAATATTTGGTAGTTTTAGATAAGTAACGACGAGGTTAGCACAATGCAAAACATGGAACGCTACGGGAGAAACGGCGACACGGCGATGGCGCACCTCACCCCCGGTGAGACAGTTGTTCCTCGCGAAGTATTGCGAAGAAACCCTCAAGTGGCTCGCGGCCTTGGTCGTGCGTTTCAAGATGTAGGCGCTGACCCTCGGCGTTATGTCGTTGGTTCAGGTCAAAACAGCATAAATCCTATGACTGGAAAGCCTGAGTTTTTTCTTGATAAAATAATTCCATTCTTGGGTAACTTGGCTTCGAATCCTGCGGTTCAAGGGGCCATTGGTAATGCCGCTCTGCGTAAGTTGCAGGGCAAAGACGTGTCACTGCGTGATGCGCTTCTCGGTGCTGCTGTAGGTGGTGGACTTGGAGCTATGTCAGGCCGTGGAACTGGAATTCCGTTTTTAGATAGCATGATGGATGCTGACCCCGGAGTTGTGAACCAGTTAACAGGTGGTTCTAATCCCTTGACCGCTTTTGGCGGTAAAGAAGGAAGCAAAGCAACAGAGCAAATAATCGCCAATAAACTCAAAGATGCGGCAGACCCCAAGCGCGCTGAAGGTCTTATGGGCATTGGTGAGTTTTTTGGGACTAACCCCGATAGCGTTATAGGTAAAATGCTAAACACAAAGTTTGGTGAATCTATAGCAATGGGGCTTGGCTCTCAGCTATTAGACAGTCTGTTCAGCGAAGATGTGGACCCTGATCCGTATGGCAACAGAGCGCGTTTCGAGCGTGGCGCTGGAGAAGGGCCAATTAGCTTAAAGCCACGTCCACTTCCTGATCGTCGTGTTCCACAATACGCTGACGGTGGAGTGGCATACTTCCCTCGCAGAAACGGTGGCATTATGCCAAGCGAGGGTTCTGGGACAAAAGATGATGTCCCAGCGATGCTAACCGCTGGAGAGTTTGTAATGACCCGCGATGCGGTAAAAGGTGCTGGAAACGGCAACTTAAATAGCGGTATCAACAAAATGTACGGCATGATGGACCGACTAGAGAGGAAAGCGTAATGAGCGACACAAACACAAGTATAGCCATACGCCAACTCCCTGCGTACATGCAAGAATACGATGAGGCGTTGCTGGCTCAGATATTTGGTGTACCAGACGAGGACGGCGTTCTTCAGGGCGGTATTATGGATGCGGAAGCGTATCCAGACTTATTTAAAGTTCCTGATTACGTTCAAGCTAGTGAAGACCCGCTTCAAAGTGCTGTTTATGAAACATTTGACACTCCTGAAGAGCGTCAAGCGTTTATGGATCGCGCCAACACATACTTCATGGATGCAGAGGGAAAGGCTCGCTATCTTCCCGATGCCGCTGACCAGTTTGAAACTGGTGCAACCACCATTGCAGATGCCCTTACTAAGTATTTTCCAGATGCCCAGACTTACATTGATGCTGGCACGGGCAGTGTAGACGCAAAAAACATATACGACACTGCGCTTACAAGCGCGAGAAATAAAGCAGACGCAGGAACCCAAGCATTCGATGCCAAGACAAGAGCCGATGCTCTATACGGCGATGCTCGCTCGTCTATTGAGGGTGGTCGTGATGTCTTCGGCGTAGACAAAACGGCTTATGACGCCGCACGTTCAGGAATAGCCAGTGGACAGGGTGAGTACGAAGTTAGTGGTGGTTTAGGTGCCGCTCGTGATGCTTTAGCAAAGGCTGGCGAAGGTGAATTTGGGGCGCGTGAAGCGTTTGAGCGTGGCACAGGTCGCGCATTTGAACTAGCGGAGCAGGGGCTTGGATCGTTTGACCCATCGTCTGCAACGCAAGCATTCATGGACCCTTACAAGGCTCAAGTCGTTGATGCAGCAATGGATAGAATCAACCGTGAGGGCGCAAAACGTCGTCAAGGTGACGCAGCAAAAGCAATAAGCGCAGGCGCATTTGGTGGCTCTCGTGCAGGCGTACAAGCTGCTGAAACAGAACGCGCTATCGAAGAAACAAAGCAAAACACAATAGCTAACTTGATGTCGCAAGGATATGACAAAGCGTTGGCAAGTGCGATGGCAACAGATGAAGCCGCTCGCAAACGTGCGTTGCAAGCCTCTGGCCTCACAGGAGAGCTAGGCGCTCGTGGGACAACCATTGAGCAAAAAGCGTTTGAAGATGCGGCAAGCCGTGGATTGGCTGCGGCTGGAACGTCTGCTGGCCTGTCACAGACTGAAGAGCAGCTTCGTCAGAAAGCCTTTGAAGATGGCAAAGCGCGTGGCCTTACAGGTGCGCAGCTTGAAACTTCAATTGCTCAGGCAGTTGAGAACGCCCGTCAAAGCGCATTTGAGTCTGGCGAAAAGCGGCAACAAACCGCTGGTACAGCACTTGGCTCTTTGGCTGGATCACAGCTTTCTGCTGAAGTGGGTGCGTTCCAAGACGCTGAAAACCGTATGCTGAAAGCCGCTGATATGTATCGCAGCATGGGGCTATCTAGCGCAGAAGCAGAAGCTCGTGCGAAAGAAGACGAAAACAAACGCAACCTTGAAGCAGGTCGTTTGACTGGTGGTTTGGGATCGGCAGTTGGCAATCTCGGTACGGCAGAGGCCAATATCGGTAAGGGCTACGGCGCGTTGGCTGGAACTTCCGCTGACATTGGTACTGCCTACGCTGGCATGGCTCCCGCTGACCTTAACTATATGTACGGTCTTGGTGGCAAACAGCGTGAGTACGATCAGCAGGCTGAAGAGTTCAAGCGTCAGAACGAGCTTGGATACACTCAAGAGGTTCTTGCGCCTTACAGCTATGCTCAGAACTTCCTGACTGGCGCTCCATCTGCCTCAATGTACGGAGTTTATACGCAGCAACCGTCACAGTCTCCTAACCCATTCCTTCAAGGTGTAGGCATGTATGCTACCTACCAAGGCGCACAATAAAGAGGTAAATCATGGCTGAACTATCAGGAATTTACGGCGCAGACCCATTTGCCAACATGACGCCAGAAGAATTTTTACAGATGGCTCAAGGGCAAGGTTTGGGTAAAGTGCCTGTTAGCACTGAGTTTCCCGGTTTAGGCTCTGATTTTGGAGGTATAGATAGATACCTAGAAAGAAAAGCAGAAGACAGCTACAAAGGAATTGATCCTAGCGTTCTCGCAAATCAAGCCGAAGCTGGAAACGCACTTGCCGCCGCTGAACTAGCCAACCGTGAAGGTGAGTTTGGAGGTCTTGGTCTTCCATTAGATTCTGCTACGGAAGCACTAGAATTGCCAGAAATAGATATGTCTGGTTTAGACGTAGAATACCAAATGGAGCAAGCCGCTAAGAAAAAAGCACAAGGCGAAGCCGCAGAAGCATTTAGAGCAAATGAGGCAAAACTTGCAGGTTCGCAAGGTGGCTTAAACTCTATGGGTATTTCTGAAGCTGCGGTCACTCAAGAGCAAGCCGATGAAGGTTTTCTTGCGGCTATGGACGACTTTATTGAAGCTGCGCGTGGCGTTGGCCCTGAAGCTCCAAAAGAAAGAACAATTGAAGAGTACAAAAGAGTTTTTTCTGAGGCTACTGGCATTGATACAAGCGGCAAAGTAGACAAGAAAGACGCTCTTATGGCGTTTGGTCTGGCGCTCATGCAAAACAAAGCTGGTAAGGGCTTTAATGTCGGCAAGATGCTACAGTCTGTTGGCGAAGCTGGCGACAAGGCATTGCCTGCACTACAGAGAGCTAAGGCGCAAGCACGTCAAGACGGTATCGCAGCTGGCAAGTATGCTCTAGAAATGCAATCAGCAGATAAAGCCAAGGCAGCTGCGGCCCGTGAAAAAGCTATGGCGCGCGAAAACTACTACGTTGTGCCTCGCTCTGAGGACGTAAAAGGTTTTCTTGCTGGTATTGGCGAAGGGAAGGGACGACTAGAGTCTTTGAGCAAGTATGAGGTAGACAAGCTACTGAAGAACCCTGAGTTTGCTTCTAAGTATGACATCTTGCCCGGATCGACTTGGGGCACAGTTGTTGAAGAGGCTCTCAAGACACCTGAAGGTAAAGACTTGTTCTTGGACAAAAAGGTTGAAATTCCTTTGTTCGAAGGCGTTACAGATGACCTTTTCAAAATTCGAGTTTACGACCCAGACCCGAACTCCAATCCTAATGGTCGGCCTATTATGGCAGGTGATGGTCAGGAACAATATGAGGCGCTGGCTCGTATGGCGCGGGATACACAGAAAGCAAAAGAACAGTTTGTTGATCTTGGTGTCCTGAACGAAGGCACAAGTATCTATCGCTACACAATTGACTCTTTGAACAGCGTCGGCTCTGCGTTCGGATTGCAGTTTGGCAATGATGTTCCTGAGACGCAGCGCATGAAGATGATCCTTGAAAAGATGCAAGCCAAAAACGCACCCGCCATTCTTGGCGAGGCTGGTAAGACAATTTCGGATGCTGACCGCGCTCGCGTTGCTGCCATTGTTGGAACAATTGGCGCGACAACAGACCCTCGTGAATTGCAAGCTAAGTTTGAAGGGTTGTTCAACGACATCATTCTTGGCGCAGAGAGCGATATTCAGCAGGGACTTTCTACATTGAACCGTTATACTAACAGAAACATAGGTGACGCTATTGGAAGCGGCGACTTGAATGAAGAAGAGCAAGCGGAGCTTCTGGCTGGATTAAAAGGTCTAGGAGTTAATATTGATGGATGACCGATCAAAGCTGACACTGATTCGTGGCATTAAGTCTGGTGCGTTTTCAGACCGCCAGAAGCTGGATGCCATTCGAGCAATAAAAAGCAATGCTGACAACAATCAAGTTGCTGACCTGATCGGCTCTTTGCAATTCTCGACCTTGAACTCTGGAAAAAACCTCAACCAGCTTGTAGATGAAAGAGTTGGCCGTGATCGAGAGAACTTCGACTACAGTTCTGGTGCAGACGGTCGCTTGCGTTCTCTCATGTCTTTTGGTGAGACGGATAAGGATCGTGAAGCTATTCTTTCAAGTCTTGTAGGCGAAGACGGCTATGTTCGTGACCCGTCTGGACAGCTGGCTTTGACTGAAAAAGGTCAGCGTGAGCGAGGCATGGAACCTATCGGCAAAAACCTCGTCATCGAGGACGAAGGCTTCTCCATGCGCGATATTTCTGACTTTGTGGGCATCTTGCCTGAGACAGTCGGTGGTACACTTGGTGCGATTGCTGGTGGCGGTCTGACGTTTGGTGTCGGCTCCGTTGCAGGGGCAGCAGGTGGTGCAGCCGCAGGTCAAGCTATCGAAGAGGCTCTAGAGCAAATGCTGGGCGTCCAAACGCAAAGCCTTGGTGAAGTTGCCCGTGACGTAGCCATTGAGGGCGCATTGGGCGCAGGTGGTGAGCTTGTGGGCGCAGCCGTTGTGGCAGCGGGGCGTGGCGTCATGGGCGCTGGGCGCGCTGCTGGTCGTAGCATTGCAGGTCGAAGCCCAATGCAAGAAATCGCGGATGACCGTTTGATTCGCTCGAAAGAACTTTTAGACAAAAATTACATCCCCTCTTTGGAATCTATGGGTGCCCCAAAGCCTCTGTCATATCTTCAAAAGTTTTCTGAAAACGCAGGTAAAGTTGATAAGCGAATCAAGGCCAACACTGAAACGGCTCTAATCGAAAAAGCTGAATTTTTAAGGTCCATATCAGGTGATCCATCTGAAAGGCTTGCCGAAGACGTTATGTGGTATGCTCCGGGCCAGTTCCAAAAACTAAAGGCCAAGCGCAATGACGCTCAGAAGTCTATCATTAAAGCGGTTGATGAAAGCATTGATCTAGTATCAAAATCTGTTGATGAGTCAGTAGACCTCAACCAAGTTTCACTTGGTCGGATTACTGGCGCATTTGATAAACTTGGACAGCAAACCAAAGAAAACTTTGGCGCAATCGACAAAATGCTCTCACAGATTCAAACTCCTGTAATGATGGCCAATGGTCGTCAAGTTATGAGGTCTGGTGATCAACTAAAGCTGTTTGACACTCAAGGTTTACAGAACAGCTTGACAGACTACATGAACGAGATGCGCAATCTTGCAGACCCCGCAGCGCAACAAGCTGAAATATTCTTACGCGGGACTCAGGGCAACGCCAGTTTTACCGAAATGGCTAACTTGCGCAAAGCAATTAATGACAGTCTTTATTTTGGTGGGAACGTATCCACTAAAGCTCGTGGCGTTCTTGAGGGCCTGCGCGGTAAGATTGATACGATGATGGACGGGGATACTATCCTTGATGACATTCGCGTAAATACAAGGCAATTGACCCCTGATGAGAGAAAAATTTTAAAGGGTGCTGCTGACCAGAGAAACTTCTCTATTAAAAAATTTCGTGAGGGCATGGGGCGCTTTGAGAAGTTGTCTAACTTGGGAATCATTCGCTCTGTTCGTGATCTTCAGTCGTTCGATGGCTATGAGCCAAAGGCTATTTCTGATAAATTCTTTGACAAGATTATCAAAGATGACTCCCCAGTGCGCTTGAAAGCTGTACTAGACGCAGCCGATAACCCAAACGAATTGCAGGATATGTTTGCGCGGCGCTATCTTGAAGACGCTCTCAAAGTAGCGGGTCGTGACTTAATAAACCCTCAATCTTTTAATGGTCGCAACTTTGCTAATAAAATTGAAAAGTTGGGTTCTACTGGTCCACAATTGTTCGGCAAAGAATGGCCACAAGTAAAAAAGATTGCTCGTGAAATTGGCAACACAAGTGCTAAAGACACTATTTCCATAGACGATGTGCAGCGCATTACTGAAGCCGCAGGTGGTGAAACCAGCATTGTGGCCAACATGAGCAACCTATTAGATGCACAGAATGAACTGACAGCGGCTCTGAAGACAAGTGTTATCAAGAATATTAACGCAGGTGAATATCAGAACTACGATAGCGCAGTTCGAGCTTTGACCAATCCTAATTTGACTCAGGACGAAGTTATCAAGATCATGAGGTTTTTTGACAACCAACCTCAAGTGGCTGAAAATATGAAGAATGTCGTGTTGCAAAACATTTTATCCAAAGTTGATGGTGATGTTTTTTCAAGCCCGACGAATGCGGGAGCTTTGAAAAAAGAAGTCTCTCAATACAAGCCGGGCGCTCTTAAAAAAATACTTGGTAGAGAAACGTATGAGTCACTTCTGAAGTTTGCTGATAACCTTGATGCTTTAGGTGATGTTGGCAAAGAGGGTGAAATCGCAGCTGGTTCTATCTGGGCTACATTCTTGAAGCACCCAATCGCTGCACTTAGCTCGATTGGAAAAGTGAAGTTAATTGCTAACGGCCTTGGAAATCCTGCGACTGCAAAAGCATTCCTGAAAATACAGGAAACAGCTGGTACAGACCCAGAGATGCAGGCAAGAGCTATATTAAGTTTAATAAACGATACAATGGTTGAAGAGGGCATAGACGTTGGCGGTGCGGCTTCTAAAGCTGGAAAAATTGTCCAAGGAGCTACTCAAGTTGCAGGTCAGGCAGGTCGAGTTAATCGTCAGGTGTTGCCTCGCGCACTTGGTGCTGGCTCGGCAGAGCAGTCGGACCAAACCCGAACAAGTGTTCGCCCTGCACCTACTCGCCCTGTGTTCGAAATTCCTAACGTATCAATGCCTTCATTCCCCGATTCGGACGAACCAATTGGCCTAATCCAGCAGTTGCGTGGGAATGTGCAGAAAGAAATGCTTCGACGCCGCGCAAGAGAAAACCCAGCACTTGCATCCATACTGCTAGGCGGGTTAGGTAACGCTGATTTACTTTAGTCTTCAATGACTGACGCGATCCCACCAATTCCCGAAGCGGCTGGGATCGTATAGGACGGCTTGACATCAAGCCGAATGTTTTCGTATGTTTCTTCAATCATACGCGAAAGCTGACGGCCAATCGCACGATCCTCGTGATCCGCAATGGCTACCAACTTGTCATAAGCGTCTATAGAAACACCTACGGATTTGTACTTACCGGGGTTTGGCATTGGAGATTCCTTCCCATAAATGACCTTTTCAACTGTATATAATCCCAAGCGGCGTGGGTCAAGACCCAAGTATGGAAATAAGAAGGTCACGATAGATGGAATCAAGTTCGATTCTAAGTGGGAAGGCGAACGCTATCTGTACATCAAGTCGCTCGAACGCGCTGGGCGTGTTAAAGACTTAGAGCTACAAGTGCGCTACAACCTGATCGTTAACGAACAAAAGATATGCGCCTACATTGCTGACTTTCGCTACAAGCGCGAAGACAAGGACGGCGAGTGGCACGAAATTGTTGAAGATGCCAAGGGCGTTGAAACTCCTGAATTTAAACTAAAAAAGAAGCTCATGAAGGCTTGTCTGGGCATAGAAATATTTCTTTCCAAAAAAAGTGCTTGACGCACCCCACGCCATATGGTTATGTTTGGGACTCTAGTAACTTAAAGCGGAAAGGAAACGACATGAACAGTCGTGAGCTATTCGAGCGTCGAGAAGAACTCAAGCACGTCATCAGTGAGATGCGCCTTGAACTCAAAGACGTTGAAGAACAACTCTCAGATATATTTCTACCTGTAGCAAAAGATGTGCTGCGCTCCAACGGTAAAGACTTTGGCACTGCCCAAATCACAGAGGGCAACCAAAGGCTCAAGGTAACTGTTGGCAAGAAAGTATCATGGGATCAAGACAAGCTGCGTGACAAGTTGAACGCTATGTCTCCAGAAGATGCACATCACTACGGAAAGCTGACGTTTGCCGTAGAAGAGCGCAAATTCACAGCCGCACCTCCAGCTATCAGAAGTGAGCTTGAAGAGTGCCGTACAGTAGAGACAGGCCGCGTTACAGTCGAGGAGGTAGAATAATGGCTTTGCAGATTATCACAGCAGATCAGCGTTTAGCTGAGAAAAAGGGCCACAAGATTGTGGTGTGTGGATCAAGCGGTGTGGGTAAAACCACACTGGCTCGCACGCTCAATCCAGCAACTACCTTGTTTATGGACTTGGAAGCTGGTGATACAGCAATCGAAGGACATCCTATCGACGTTGTGCGTCCTCGCACATGGGTAGAATGTCGTGACCTTGCGTGCTTCTTGGGCGGTGCAAACCCATCCTTATCAGAAGACCAGCCATATGGTCAGTCGCACTACGACTATGTGGCGCAGATGTATGGCGACTCCTCAGACGTATGGCAGAAGTACGATACGCTGTTTGTGGACTCAATCACCGTAGCAGGACGTTTGTGCTTCCAGTGGTGCTTACAACAGCCTGAAGCGCGCTCTGAGCGTTCTGGCAAGGTCGATACTCGCGCTGTTTACGGAATGCACGGTCGTGAGATGATGTCTTGGCTTACACACATTCAGCACATCCGCGAAAAGAACGTGATCTTTGTCGGAATCTTGGATGAAGTCACAGACGATTACGGTCGCAAGCAATACAACATGCAGATCGAAGGCGCAAAGACTGGTCGTGAATTGCCGGGAATTGTGGACGAAGTTATCACAATGGCAGTTCTCTCAGGAGATCATGGTCAGTATCGCGCCTTTGTATGTCAGCCGCTAAACGAATGGGGCTACCCAGCCAAGGACCGTTCTGGGCGTCTTGACGTATTAGAAGAGCCGCATCTTGGCAAGCTGATTGAAAAGATGAATAGTGGCTCACCATTAACCGACAACGATCTTACGTTTGTCGATCCTACAACTCAAACTTCTAGCGAAGGAGAAGTATAATGCTTAATTTTAATAATGTACCCGCAGACGAAAACCCAAATAACCAAGAATTTTCTCTGATTCCTAGTGGCTCTGTGGTTCGCGCAGTAGTTCTTGTTCAACAGGGCGACATCGAATTGCCTGAATTCGGTCAAGGCGCATGGTTCAAGAAATCACAAAGCACATCCGCTAAGTGGATGAACCTTGAGTTCACAATCATCGGTGGCGAGTATGACCGCCGCAAGTTCTGGCACAGCGTATTCGTAGATGGCGATAAGATTGGCCCAAGCGGTATGCCTCTTGCTAAGGAGATTGGTCTGCGCACGTTGAAGTCTATTGTCGAAAGCGCACGAAACATCAGCCCAGCGGACGTATCTCCACAAGCGCAACAAAACCGCAACATCAGCAGTATGATGGACTTGAGCGGTATGGAGATTTGCGCTAAGGTTGGCATTAAGAAGGGCACCAACGGTTATAAAGACAATAACCAACTTATGGCTGCTCTCACGCCGGATAACTCAGAATTTTTGCCCCAAGGCAGTATTCCAATGCAACAAACTACAATTGCTCCGAATGCTGCACCACAAGCTCCTGCACAAAATAGCGGTGCAGTTCCTTCTTGGGCGCAAAGGTAATCTAGCGGCAGGGCCATTCCGCGCCTGCTAGACCACGGATAGGGGGGCCGTGGGCCGCGAACCCCCCAACTTACTATTCTAGCAAATAGGAGAAATCACATGCGTCCAACGTATGAGACAAGTCAAGATTTGATTAATGAGCAAAGTGTAATTTCAAGTTTTTGTAATTACTGGTCGCCGTTACGTTTTGAAAAAATGCCTAAACAATATCACCTCGATTACTGCCTAATGGTTGGTGAAGCAGTCACAGGATTTTGCGAAGTAAAAATTCGAAAAAATACTCACGATAAATACAGGACATATATTCTTTCTTTAGCGAAAGTATCAGCGGCTAAAAACTTACAGGACGCTTGCGGATTATCTAGTGTTCTTGTTGTAAAGTGGACAGACCGAACAGGTTATACATCGTTCAATTATGGTTGGCCTGTACTTGTTGGTGGTCGCACTGATCGTGGAGATTGGCAGGATGTAGAACCTGTTGTCCATATTCCTTTGTCTGATTTTAAGTATTTGGATTGAGCTATGTTACTTAGACCTTATCAAGAAGTTGCTGTATCTGACGCTTGCACAGCGTTAGACAAACACAAAAACACACTCGTAGTCGCGCCCACAGGTGCAGGCAAAACGATCATGTTATCCGCCCTTGTTGGCAAGAGATACAAAAAGGGAAAGCGCGTCCTAATCATCCAGCATAGGGATGAGCTAGTTGAGCAGAACAAAGAGAAGTTCGAGCGCGTTAACCCATACATCACAACAAGCATTGTGAACGGCACTGTAAAGCATTGGGACGGCGAAGCTGTATTCTCAATGGTTCAAACAATGTCGCGAGATAATAACCTGCGCAAACGCCCGAAGTTTGACATGGTAGTTATCGACGAAAGCCACCACGCCGCCGCAGACACCTATCGCAAGGTGATCGACGCCGTGATCGAAGACAACGAAGACGCAGAGATTGTAGGCTTTACAGCCACTCCAAACCGAGGGGATGGCAAGGGGCTGCGCGATGTATTCAACAACTGCGCACACCAGATCGAAATGGCGACACTAATCCGCGAAGGATTTCTTGTGCGCCCTACATCTTATGTCGTTGATCTGGGCGTTAATGACCAACTGGATAATGTGACGCGCCGTGGCAAAGAGTACGACATGGAAGAGGTCGCAGCGATTATGGATCGCCAAGTCATCAACGAACGTATCGTGGATGAGTGGATGGAGAAAGCTGGTGATCGCAAGACAGTAGTGTTTTGCTCAACCGTCTTACATGCCGAACACGTTTGCGAAGCCTATCTTCGCGCTGGCATCAAAGCCAATTTTGTTACGGGAGAAACGCCCAAGGACAAACGCGCCGAAATGCTGCACGATCTTGAGTTTGGTGATCTGCAAGTTATCGTCAACGTAATGGTGCTGACAGAGGGTTTTGATGCACCCCCAGTCTCGTGTGTTGTCTTGACACGCCCATGCTCTCAGAAGGGCACAATGGTGCAGATGATCGGTCGTGGACTGCGCATCGTCGATCCTGAGCTATATCCAAATACCATCAAGACCGATTGCATCGTCATGGACTTTGGCACATCAATCATCACGCATGGTACGCTAGACGAAACAGCAAACCTAGACGGTGCAGAGAAGCGCGAAGGCGAGGAAGCTCCCACTAAGGTTTGCCCAGAGTGCGAAAGCGAAGTCGCAACAAATACGCGCGTCTGCCCAATCTGTGAACACGAGTTCGAGCAAAAGCAAAAAGACGAATTGCACAACTTCGTCATGACCGAATACGATCTTATGGAGATGTCACCATTCATGTGGATTGATCCATATGGTCTTGGCACTGCAATGATGGCTACAGGCTTCCAAGGCTTTACTATGGTGGCGAAGGTCGGAAACTACTGGATGGCGATTGTAAAGCCGCAGACAGGGCGCGTTAGAGTGGTATCTATCGGTGAGAAGGTGCAAGCGATGGCCGCAGCGGATGATTTCTTGCGCGAGATCGAAGATAGTAGCGCAGCAAACAAGTCAAAGCGGTGGCTTAACCAAGCCGCTACGCCAAAGCAAAAAGAAATTCTGCGCAATAAAGGCGTGCAGATCAGCGAAATGGATTTCTCTTGGACAAAGTACAAAGCTGCATGTTGTTTAGGATACTATTTTAATCGAACACAAATTGATAGACTGATTGCAGATAACTGGGAAAGACTAACGGGAGAAGAGCATGGAACGATCTGAAACATTAGATACGGCTAAGGAATATGTCACCAAGGATCGTGCCGCTACGCATGGTGATATGGAGTCAAACCTGACAACTATAGCAAACCTATGGTCGATTTACTTGGACACGTTAATCAAGCCGCATGACGTAGGGGCTATGATGGCTATGCTTAAAATTGCTCGCATAAAATCCAATCCCCAAAATGCAGACAACTGGATCGACGGCTGTGGTTACTTGGCGTGTGGCAACGAATTGTCCAGCAAGGAATAAAAATGGCTCGCTTTGAAATGTACCTATTTATGGTCGAATCAGAAAAACAGACGATAGAAAGCTCTGAATATGAATTGATCTGTTGGGTAAAAAATAGCGAAGACCTTAATGAAATTCAGTCAGTGGCGAATGATGTAATCAACACCCACATAGAAGAAGCTGAAAACACAGTTATGTTTGGAACCGCAAGCATAATGGTTAGAGGGGAAGAGGTTATGAATCTAGGATTCAGAAACAACGAAATTGACCCCGATAAAATTGACGAGGTAATAGACCTTATTTCGACAGGAGAGGAAATTGAGCATTGAGCGATAATTCAACAGCACCAGAGCCAATGAAAGAATTGGCACACATACTTGGAGTATTCGGCTGGAACACAAGGTTTTCTGATTTAACAGAAGAGCAAGTACATACGCTGATATTCGGTATCCAAGAAGCAAAAAGATTAGATCAGGAGATTAACATTGGGCAACTCGAAGACACCTACTTTAAGTCAACAGGCACTTGGCCCTCTACTTCAATCCCGTTCTAGGGTCGATCCTGTAGCGGAAAGCATCAAAGAAGCTGTGGATAAAGCAGTCGTTGCGGGTGAGCAAAAAAGAGAGCGCCGTAAATACATCGGGGCATCAAGTATTGGCGACGAGTGTTCGCGCAAAATACAGTACAGATACCTCAACTACCCCATAGATGCTGACAAGGCATTTAGCGCCCGTACACTGCGTATATTCCAGTTCGGCCACGAGATTGAGGACTTTGCTGCAAAGTGGCTCAAAGACGCTGGTTTCGATCTGCGCACAGAAGACAAAGACAATAAGCAATTTGGCTTCTCTATCGCTGACGGCGAGATACGCGGTCACATAGACGGCGTAGTATGCGATGGCCCTGTAGCTATGGGCTACCCCGCGCTGTGGGAGTGCAAATCGGCCAACGATAGCAAGTTCAAAGGGTTTGTACGTCATGGCGTCGAAAAAGCGAACAAAACATACGCAACTCAGTTGGCTCTGTACCAGACCTACATGGAGTTAACTGAAAACCCTGCGTTGTTTACCGTTATCAATAAAAACACCTCAGAGGTCTATTATGAGCTAGTGCCTTACAATAAAGCCTTGGCTCAAGAGGCAAGTGATCGAGCCGTGAATATCTTGACGGCATCAAAAGCTGGTGACATTCTACCGCGTGTTGCGCAAAGTAAAGATTTTTTTCTGTGCAAGTTCTGCGAGTTTCGTGAAACATGCTGGAATTAGTAAAAAATATGGGACGCGCTTGGTCGGCGGCATCCCATATTTAGTAGTTAAGTTGTGAACAGGGACAAGATAATGAATCTATTAAGATATGGCAAGACACCACAAGAGGTAGCAAAGAGAATTTCGGAAGAAGTTCCCCGTAGTGTCCAATTGTCCGCACTTTTCGAAACATACCCCCAAGGGGTGCAGCGCGGTAAGGAATTCTTTCTAGGTTCGTTGCGTGGCGAAGCGGGTCAATCACTCCGCATTAATATCGACACAAGCAGTCCGTGGTTTATGACTGGAAAAGATTTCGAATCAGGCGATGGCATCGGTGGTATCTGCAAGGTGTTTAAAGAAGGTCGCGGATATTCGCTCACAGAATGCCTAGATTACTTCAAGCATCATCTGCCCACAGACTACGTTGCTCCGCCAGAAAATATTGTTAAGCCGAACAATCCCATTAACTTCTCTGTAATGGCATCATCCCCACCGCCGCAGGTTCCACAACAAACCGAACAAAAGCAAACTATTAACCCAAGTACGCCGTTCGAAGAGGAATATGCCTATACAGATGAGGATGGTGTAGTTCTCGTTACTGTACGCAAATACTTTGACCGGGACGTAACCGGAGAAATTGTTCGGGATAGTTCCGGGAAGCCAAAGAAACAATTCCGCCAGTTCATGAATGGTCGCCAAGGCGTGCCAGAACCGCGCCCCTTGTATAACATCCCGAACATTTTAGGTGCGGATAAAGTTATATGGGTCGAAGGCGAAAAGTGCGCTAACGCTTTAAATGATTTAGGATACGCTGCAACATGCACCATCGGTGGTGCGGGTATGCTGTCCGAAAACACAGCCCACAAGTTTGAATTTACGCAACTGCGCAACAAAGAATTAATCTTATGGCCTGACAATGACGAAGCTGGAAAGAAGCTCGCTCGCATTGTGGAAGCGCAAGCTAAAGAAGCAGGAGCCAAAAGTACACTGATTTTGCAAATTCCCGCTACAAAAGAAGAGAAGTGGGATGCCGCAGACGCTATTGATGAAGGCTTCGATATTAACAAGTTCATCAAGTCGCAAGAAAGCAAAATCAAAAAGCCAATATCCCTGCTAGACGAAAGCCTGCTAATTGACCAGTATTTCGTTGGATCGCCGCCAGAGCAAAAGTTCCTCATTGGCGATACAATCCCGCTCGGCGTGCCCACAGTATTCGCCGCAGCAGGCGATAGCGGTAAAGGCATGATGACACTCGATCTCGCAATGAAGGTCGCATCAGGCGCATCTATGCAAAGCGCATTCGGTGGACTCGTAGCAGAACACGGCGATGTGATCTTAATCACAGCAGAAGATGATAAAGGTGAGATGCACAGACGTATCTCACGCCTCGATCCAAAGCGATACCGTGAGCATTACGATCATAAGCTCCGCATCCTCCCCCTGCCCAACCTCGGTGGCGTGTTCCCTATTATGCAGAAGTTCGACAATAGCTATCTCATGGGTGCAGAGTTCGAACGCATCTACGATCAAATGCTGGAAATGGATAACCTCAAGCTCATCGTCATTGACCCTATGGCATCATTCGTACACGCAGATGTAAACGCTGATCCCGCCGCTGGGGCTGCATTCATGGGCCTACTTGCTCAGATGGCAACCGAAACAGGCGCAACGGTCATGGTTAATCACCATATGGCTAAGATTAAGGACAACGAACCTGTCAAGACGCCAGAGCAAGCGCGGAACCTTATTCGCGGTACATCAGCTATCGTTGATGGCGTGCGCTGCGCGTTCTCAGTTTGGTCAGTGGACGAAAGCACAGGCAAGCAACGGTGTAGAGACCTGAACATAGAATACACACGCAATGGCGTGTTCGATGGCGCGGTCGTTAAATCAAACGGCCCAGCTAATCGAGACATCAGACACTTCATTCGTAACCCGAACACAGGTCTGCTCGAAGACCGCTCGGCAGATATTCGCTCATTAGCAATGTCCACAACAGTTCGTCAGCGCCTAGAACACATTGCTGAGTTCGTGCGTATGCGCGAAAACGAAGGCCGTGCAGTATCCCACGGTGGGGCAAACGATGGCCTGTACCATGCCGTACACGAATCAAGCTCAGGAGAGCCGTGCGTTATATTCCTTAAAAGTGCAGGGTCAGAGAGCACAATCAAAGCTGCTATCACCGCCGCAACATCAGCCGGACTTATTAGAAAATACGCATTGTCCACAGGCGGGTCAGAAAAATGGCTCGGAACTATGGATGGCCCACTCGCTCGCGGCGAATATGAACGCCAGACCGGGCGAGATAACATGTAACCCGACAATTTGTTCGGGTTAAAAAGGTTAACTAGATCATGTACCCGGTTAACTTTTCGCTTGATTACTCTGGGACTAAATGGTAATAATCCCATATCTACAAAAAGGAGAACAACATGATTCATGTATTTGAAAAAGAAGCGCCGACACTCGAAAAGGCGCAAGAACTGGTCGGTGGCTTGGTCGAAATGGTTCGGTCGCCAATTGACACAGAAATTCAAGTCCTTGTTAATGAAGAGGGATTGCTTAGAGGAATGCCCTTCAACAAAGAGGCTACAGAACTATGCGGCACTGGGATTGTTGGTGACGTTGTGATTCTAAAAGGGTCTGCGAAATGGACGTAGACGCCATTACAGTGCTTAACCGCATAAAGCGGTGCGTAAGCACATCTAAGGTCAGAGCCTTAAATAACAATAACCATATGGTTAAACAGCAAATGGAAGAAATAGAGGCTCTGATCGACATACTAGAAAGAAAACTTGAAAAGGTAGATGAAAATGAATCAGAAACCTAAACAGTGGCAAATAGATAAGTATCAAGACATATACAAAAAGGCTTGGGATCGACAAAACAAAATCGACAGAATTGCAAACCCAAAAATTATGCCATCACCTCAAGCAAAAAACGGACATAATGCAGGAAAATTCGGAAAGATGGGTGGAGCACCAAAGCTGGCTCTATCCGAAAATGCCAAAGTTGTAAACAAAATGCTCATAAAAGGCATGACCGTAGCAGAAATCTCTGACATACTTGGCAAATCTCACCAAGCTGTAACGCAGGTAAAAAACAGGTATAATCTGCCAAGAGAAACAGAGAAATGAAAAAGATAGAGCTACAGGAAGAGGGAATGTTTCAAAAACTTTTGGAACAAAACCTATGCCCTAAATGCGCTCTACCTCTGCAAGACTTGCTAATAGAAGAAAAAAAGATCGTGCAGAAATGCGCGGTCTGTAAACTTACTGTAATATAATTATCGTGCGGATGACCGTGACAGTTAAACTGGTGGCGCAATTTGGTAGCACGAACCAACAACAACTACACCCCGTGTAAGCGATTGTTAATATAAAGTCATCCGCGCAAAAACTTTAACAAAAAGATTTAATACATTCTACCGAATTGTTGGGGTTGACCCATGTTTTGTTGACCGTATTGCTGCGGCGCGTAATAATTTTGCATACCGCCATAGCCGCCATATCCACCCATGCTTTGACCCATGCCGTAACCACCGAATTGCTGTGGCTGCGGTCGCTGCTGCTGATACGGATTCTGCTGATAACCGCCCATCATGCCATACTGCTGCTGCTGATACGGTTGCTGCTGATATGGATTTTGCTGTGGCTGGTTGTATCCCATAGCGCCGAACTGGTTTTGATACTGATTGTATCCACCACGCGGTGTTACCATAGGCTGAAGCATCGGCATCTGACCAAATTGGCGCTGTGGTTGCTGTGGAAAACCGCCAAACATTCCCATTCCAGTCGGGCGCATACCACCAAGCCCCATTCCCATTCGGGGTTGCTGACGCATACGTTGCATCTGCTGTTCCATCTGCTGAATGCGATAATCCTTGTATCCACCAGTGCCCTCAAATGATGTGCGTAACTCGTTCAAACGATCAAGCTGCTCCTGCTGTGGGGATATAGACTTCTGATACTCCATCAACGCCTGATACTGCTCGTTGCCCTCAAAAGGATTAGCGGGTTGTAGCTGTGCAGGGCGAGAGGCTGTCGGGCCTTGCGTCATATACATAGGCACAGGATCGGGAGTGTCTTGAGACAATGACCCCACCATGTTTCCATAAACATTTGCTTGAGGAACATCGCGGGTTATTCTGTTGTTAAACTGCGACATCAGTGATCCCATAATGCCCTGCATTCGTGGATCATAAGCAGAGTCACCCGCTCTAACTTCCATAGTTCGAGCCTGAAGGGGCCGAATCGAATTTGCGAATGGGGAATTTGCGTTTGCTGTAGCTAAAGCCTGCTGTCGAAATTGTTGATTTCCATAGGACATTTGTTTATCTCCAAAACTTATTCGGGTTATATCACCTTTCTTTCATCCGATCAACTGCGCGGTCTCCCATGTAAGCATCAACAACAAGCAGCAAAAAGACAGGCAAATCATCTGGATTTATACCTAATCCGAACAAAAGTTCGCAAACCAAGTTGCGCGAGTCAGACAAAGAAAACTTCTCGGGCAATTCTTGGAGAAGATCACTAATGATCCTCTCCGTTTTTTCGGGACTAAGACTCATTTAAAACTCTTCGGTCTAAGTTTTGGCCTAACCAAATCATGAGATACTTCCTCCGATACATAACACGTCATCATTATGTCATTTCCATAAAGCGCGTACAAGTAATTGTACAAAGGCTCTGCAATGTTCCGATCCATGACCTCCTGACAATGGCGCTCAGTTTCAAACCAAACAGTTGTCCTCATCTTGTTGCCCTGCAAGGTGTAATCAATAAGCAACGCAGTAAAGAACTCAATCACTTGCTTACCCCTAGCTTCTTCATCCAATTTACAAGAACCTGATAGCTCTTTAACCCAAGCAAATCTGCCGCCTCGTGCAATGTCGGGGCTTTCTTCAAAGCTCTGCCGATGTAATCGCGCTTAACATCGTCAATCGCGCCCAGCACATCAAAGCCCTTCTCTTCACCCTCGAAGCGATCAAGGGGCAAAAGCCCCTCAACCTCGTCCTTAATTCTGTCCAGATCAGACTGCGTTTTCACCTCGTCCAAACGATCCAGTAAGTACCGAAATGTCGGTTTCTCCATCACCATAGCTCCCCAAATACCTTGCGAAATACATCGTCCAACATCTTGTCCATCTCACGCTCACTCATCTTCGTCTTCCCGCTCAATCTCTCCCAAGCCATCGCAAAGCTCACAATGATGCAACTCCTCGTAAAGCTCGCCAATATCGCGGCTCGGTGAATGTGGCTTCGGGACTTCAACAGTCACAACGCCATCACCATCGCAATCGGGGCACGGCATCATCGCGCTCTCTTGCAAACTCACAACATAATTTCCCATCTTACTCATGATTAATCCTCTCTAGGTCGATTTTTGCCTTAACAATTAAAGGAACATCCACATTATCCAGCTTTTTTGAGCCGTTCAAAAAAGTCTTATTGTACTTAGGGCAGATTTTTTGAATAAGGTCTTTCTCCCTTTTAACGGCAACCTTTCTGGATGAAGAACGCTCCAGCCGTATTTCCAAAACCGATCTCCACCAGTGACTTGCTTTGTGCTGCCTCATCCTTTGGTCAAAGTCTTGCGTTTGACCAATGTATAAAAACTTTCCCTTGCCGTCCAAAAACGCATAAACGTAATGGTAAGTGTCACCCTCAGAATAAATCTGCATTGTTTTCAAGAAATCTTTTCTCGTTCTAATGCCAATCCTTTGAGCCTGTTCAGACAAATACCAAATCTTCCTTCCTTCAAAAAATTGACTGACGCCACGCTTGTTTGAAATTAGGTATGATGAATAGCTAATAAGCAATTGCTCCCTGTTTTCTGACAAATTAACTTCATCAACCAAATGATCCTCTAACGACATAATTACCAACTCCCTACATATTCAACAGAACGCCAATCCCCGCCATCAACCCAGTCAGCAGCTTTGCGAAGCGCATTGACAGTTTCACGGACTTGTTCGGGTTCTCGGTGATACGCATAAACGCTGCGGTAGCTCGGCATATCTTCCAAATCATTCGGGTCAACCAACTTGCCACCCTCAACAGCGTTGGCAATGTCCCGCAAGTCATCACTCTCAAGATGAAACCTGTGGTCGTCGTTAGAGTCGTAATGATCCTCAATGTAATTGTGTAGCGCCCAGTGCTTACGCCAGTAAGCCAGCTTTAGACGCAAGCCCTCAACCTCATAGCCATCAACAACCTCGCGCTTGTTGTCGCCAAAAGAAGGCGTGTACTTGTCGCCCGTTAGATACATATCTAATCCCATGATAATTCTCCATTGTTTACTAGATAACCCTACATAACAAATCTTATGATTTGGGTCAATAGTTAAATAAGAAAAATTATGTTCGGGGCGGATTATAATCGGGATTTAAATCCGTTTTGTCATAGAACGCATAAAAAAACCCCCGCCGTTGCAGTGCGAATCCTAGCCAAGCGGGGGAGTTTATTGAGTAAGGCAAGCACTGAGCAGAGGCTTGCACCTGAAATATATCGCACACTTGTTCGGGTTGCAAACATAAAGAAGGGCGGAAAAACCGCCCCTCTTTTATCTGCCCATAATCCAATCAAGCCAAGATTTCTTTTTAACCTCGGGCGGGTCAAGAGGCTTGAAAAAAGCAAGGCGATTGTTGATCGAAGATTCAGTCCTCCCTAAAATCCCAGCAATATGCCGAATAGAAACATTCTTGCGCCTCAAATCATCAAGGGTCTTGTCATCGTACTCAGTCCAAACCTTATATGTTCTTTTTTTAGTCATGCTATCTCTCCTAAAACCAGCCAGCAGAAACGCCAGCAATCCAAAAAATCACCAGCGCAGCCGAAACCGCGCCAATGATCCAATCTTCCCAATCACCCCAACTCATGCCGCAACCTCCTCTGCTTCGGATAAAGCACGGCGCAAACAATAGTCGTCTAACCCGAACTCTTTGTAACCGTCCTCAATCATCTTGTAATACCCACCAGTCGGGGGACTTGTTCGGGTTTTGTCATTAATCTCATATACAAGCCAGCCACAGTTAACTTTGCGCCGATTGTATAAAGTCGGATAACCCTCCAACCTGTCAAGAGCACGCAAACAATCGTGCGTAATCTCCCACAAAACAACGGGGCAGATATAATCTGGATCGGGCACAATATCAGCAACGCCTCGAAAGACTAGCCGCGTGTCGGGCAGGTAAAACCCGCCCAATGGTTTGGCCTTCGGACAGCGATTTGCCATCGCGTCCCTGTTCGTGTTCATTCCATATGCCATATATAACATTACTTCACTCCGTATTTTCTAGCCCAATTGACCGCCGTTTGGTAACTTGTGAACCCAAGAGCGCGGCTAACTTTGTTCATGTTGCCGCCGTTCTCTTCAACCGCCCTCATAAGATAATGACTTGCAACCTCTGCCATAACGGCCTTTAGGTCAAAATTATCGTCAATATCCCTGTTGAGAATAGTTTCATTCCCCGCCTTAGATGCTTCAATTAAGCCCTCAATGACCTCAATTGTTGCGCCTTCAATGTTGATATTTACATTCATCACGCGGCCTCCTTATATTTAGAAGCGGGGCGATCAACGTGACGCGCCGCAAGCTCCTCATTGTACCAAGTGAATGAGGCTTGGTGATCGTCAGCCTCCAACATCGCATTAACGCGCTTTAAACGTAGCGCGGTGCTATAACCGCGCTCAGTCGCAACAGTGCCACAACGTGACCAACTGTAATTGATACAGTCTTTTTGCCATTGCTTGCGTCTATCCTTTAACATCACGCTTCCTCCTCTTCTTCATCTGTGGGGAAGGACACGACAACGTGGCCGTATTCTTCATGAGTGATCTCCCACTTGTGGGTCGGGCAAGTTTCCAACCACTCAAAAAATTCTTCGCGGGTCATCACGCGGCCCCCTTATTAGCAGGAGTAAAAATAACTTTGACAACGCCCAAAGCTCGCAGATCATCCATAGACTGCGAACTATGCTCCGCGCCAAACTCAATCGCCTCATCAATCAAAGCATCGGTCAACATATTCAGATATTCCTTGCTGAACCGCTCAACGATAACTTTTTGCGCGTAACTTGCTGAACAATGTGCATCGTGTGCAATGTACTTCACGAACTCACTAATAATAAAACGCCGCATGGCTTTGCGGTCATGGCTATTACCCTTGATGAATTCTACATTAGAGCGGTAGTGATCCTCGCCCAAATAAGAACCATCCAACCAGCAGCGAAACATACGGCGTGTCGCGTGGTTGCTGTCCGTGGTTAAGTCACCATCTAAGTCGCGCAAGATGCGGGTTCTGATGTTTTCGTTGGTCATGTCATATACTCCGTTTTACTAGATGTCCCATATATACCCATGCCATATAGGCACGTCAAGCATAAAAGGTAAAAAAAATTATGCGTTGATTTCATTACATTATTTACGTCAGAAAAATTCACGTCAAAAGTTGACGTAGTTGACGTAACGTAGAATTGTAAACAAAACCAATGGTTTATGAGTTTACGTCAACTACGTCAAAAACCCGTTTTGACGTAAATAGTTTAATAAAATCAAATAGTTATTTTACGTCAACTACGTCACCCCCCTATAGGGGGGGGTATATACCTTACCCCCCCCTGATGTAATTGTTGATTGATGATGTTGATGTGAAGTATGGGAACTATTGGGCTTGCATGGGGCGAAGCCGCGCGGTAAAGTGTAGAAGGAAATCAAGCGGGGAAAGTGTTGTGCCGAAAGTCGGGGAGCAAATCGAAAAAGGCGGAAAGCGAATAACGCCACCGCAGCAGAAGTTTCTGGATAACTACATTCACAAAGATATGACGCAGACCGCAGCAGCCAGAGCAGCAGGATACAAAAACCCGAACGTATCAGCAGTGCAGCTTCTAAACAATCCGCGCGTCAAAGAACGCATGGAAGAAATGCGCCAAGAACTCGAAAGCAAATACGGGGTCACAATAACGAAATCTGTTCGGGATATGCAAAGGCTCAGAGATGAAGCATGGGAAGCAGGGAACTTCGGGGCAGCAATCAAAGCAGAAGAACTGCGCCTGAAAGTGACGGGCCTAATGGTCGCTCGTAGCCATGTAACGCACGAAACAGTCGATAACCTGTCACGCGATCAGATCGTCGAACAACTCCAAGAATTCATGCAGCGTGCTAAAGATCGAATGATTGACATAACACCTGAGCAAAATCCCACAAAACCCGAACATATCCCTATAACGGATTATAGCGGCGAAGCCGACGAATAGCGCGTGCGCTCCATGCGGGGCGGCTGGCGGGGTCGTAGAGCCACAGAAACGCCCTCCTCAGCGCCGATTCGGGTTTTTTCGGGCTCGGGGTGCTGAAAATTGTTCGGGTTATTCTACGGGCCTCTCAGCGCCTCTCAGATAAATCACCAATATTCGGGGTTCGGGGTTCGGGATTCGCCAGCGTCGGGGTCAACCCGAGTAATTGTTCGGGTTACTACGTCGGATAACCTACAGCAGTGTTATTGTATCCAGTGGTGTTACCCGGCAGCGTAACCTACAGCAGTGTTTTGTGCGCCAGTGGTTTTGCCCGGCAGCATAACCCGAACAATTGTTCACGAATCGCGCCCGGAAGAAAATTCAACCCGGTGCGATTTTTCCTGTTGACATACTATACAGTGTGGGATAGTGTGGGATTATTCTAGTAGAGAGGAAAGAAAATGAAGTATTGGGAAGTAGAGCACAACGAGCAGCACTTGCGTATCGAGTGGAACGGAACCAGCAACTTTAACTTGCAAACGCCAATCGGAGGGCAGTGGGTCGATTACCATTGCTTCACTTGTTACGGAATCGACAGCGAGCAAGAGGCACTTGAGCACGCTATGGAAGTATTAGAGCAGGAGGATGCAGCATGAAGTATCAAGTTTTAGGGTGTGAGACTGAATTTGATCGGATTACATTGCACGAGTCAGACAATTACGACGAGGCAAAATCATGGGTCGTAGGATATGTTCGGTTTGATGGACTCAAGAAATCGGGATATGATCACATCGCGATTCGGGAGAGTGGGACAGACTATAGGTCAAGGTTCGATGACTATGGGTGGACTCATTACTAATTAATCGGGCTTCTGGCTTCGGGCTTCGGGCTTTCGGGTTCGGGGTTCGGGGTCGGGGTATAGTATATATACATAAATATATACACACATATATACACACACATATACACACATGATCGCGCGCATTCCTTCTGAATGTCGCGTTTTTTTTGTGCCGATTGAATAGCGCCGCGCGTTGGCATCCAACGCTAACCCGAACAATTGTTCTAATTAATCCCACAAAATCCCTTGATATATGGTAAAATGTGTTTATATTACCATGTATAGGGCGAGAGCTTTGCCCTACTAACTCTAGAAAAGATAGGAAAAACAATGACTTGCACTTTTGGAATAGAAGTAGAATTCGCTGATTTGTCTATAAGCCTTGCAAAAGCGGCGCTTAATGACGCTGGAATTCGCGGTTGTACTGTTGTGCCAGACGGCACACCCGGCGTTGACGGTGAGGTGGTATTGCCACCGTTGGCACCGTGTGACTTCGCGTGGGATTATATCAAGTCAATTTGCCGCGCATTGGAAAGAGCAGGCGCGCGCGTCAATTCTAAATGCGGTTTGCACGTTCACATTGGCAACGCGCCGTTGAATGATGACACACACGCCGTTCGCTTTTGTGGCGATAGCATTTTAGAGCGCCATAGAACTGGCCGCTATATCACAGGCGCATATGCTGACCCTATGGATTTTGTCGCGGTGCAAGATATCATGTTTCGCTATACGCGCCAACAATCGACAATCAACACTATGTTTCCACGTTCGCGCACCGACAATCGCTATTGTGCGCCGCTATCGCTTGCACGCATCGAGAACGCCACAACAATCCGCGAATTGACGTTCGGCAAATTCACAACCGTAAACCTAGAAACATGGTCACGCGGCACAATTGAATTTCGCCAAGCGTCCGGCACGGTTGAAGCCGACAAGATTATCAATTGGGTGAAATTCTTGTTGAACCTAGTAGATCACACAAACACGGCACGCGTCACTTCTGGAAGCCGAACAATTGTCACCAATACACCCGAACAACCATTCAGACGCGGCGCGCGTGTTGGCGTCCAATATACAATGATGCGTTCAGACGGTGGCGCAACCACGCAAGAAATCATGGACGCAACCGGATGCTCAGAGCAACGCGTCCGCGCCGCGGTCAGTGAAATCCGCAACCGCGTTGGTGATGCGGCGGTTGTCACCAACACGCAACAAGCGAACGGCGCGCGCTATGGTGACGGAACGTATCATACATCATACACCGTTTTGTTTTCTTTTGAGACCACAACAGACGGCGCGACATTGTTACCAGACCACCGCATAGGCAACCCGTCAATATGGGCGGGTTTGTCAGATGAATTGTTCGAATGGTGGCACAACCGAGTGTTGACGTTGACGCGATAGCGTCAACACCACCTCAGAGCCACAGAGAAGCCCGCCTAGCGCGGGCTTTTTGCTTTTCTAAGGTACCCTAGCCACATCGGACAATTGTTCGGGAAATCGGGCTAAAACACACCCGCACACCCCTTTTCGGGCGCGAGCATACCGGACTACACTACACAGTGTTCCCCACCTACAATCACCAGTAAAAACCTTTTTAGTCCGTATGGGACCCATAGGCCCCCTAAAAAATTTTTTACAAAAAATTCCATTGACCCCTCCCGTATCTTCCCATACCGTACCATCTGAGTTGGAGGGTTTGTATGTCTAAAGAGCTTGATCGTTTTGCTTTTGGCTTTGCGTCTAATGCGAAGGTTTTTGGTTACATTCCTCCGGGTATTGTTACGAGTTACAAGATTCAGGATGTTACTGGCGTTGTTTGGTATCGCAAAGGCCCGTTTCAGGTTGAGTTGTTTATCGTTCCACCGAATTATATAATTCCTGAGCACACTCATCCGAATGTTGAGAGTTACGAGATGTATTTAGGCGGGGACATTTTGTTTTCGCATTCTGGTCGTTGGGTTGGCGACGACGATTTGTTGCGGGTTCGAGGTTCTGATGATTTTCGCGGCGCTTTGATTAAGGTTGCGACTGACGATTTGCACGGTGGTGTTTTTGGTCCTCGTGGTGGTGTTTTCATGTCTATTCAGCGTTGGTTGAATGGTGTTGAGCCTCACAGTGTTGCGCATGATTACGATGGTGTTGTTATGGGTTCTGATCATTTGGATGGTGTTAGGGATGGAGATGCTGAGGTTAAGAGTGATTTGACGTGGCGTGATGCGGCTCGTTTAGAGGAGCATTTTCCGAATTCATTTGTGGGGGCTGTTGATGCCTAGATACAGGTTAAATTACGGCGAGAGTTTTGAGTTTGACGCTCAGGGTGCTGGTGAGGTTGTGCCTGTTATGCAGGGTCGTCATCGTGTTGGTTTTGGTCATAACGAGCGTGATTTCATGCGGCGTGCTGCGATTGAGATGTGTGAGTGGAGTGGTGATAATTATTACTTTCACAGTCGTGATGCTTTAGCTGGCAGCATGTTGCGGAGTGGATTGTTGGAGGTTATTGATTAAATTTTCTGTTCTTGTTATGGTTACTTTGTAATTCAGGAGATTTTTACATGGCCGCTGTTATGACTGCACCGATGGGACCTCCTATGGGTGGTCCGATGGGTCCTCCACCCGCTGCACCTCCAGTGATGCCCAACTTGGGTGGGATGGCTCCTCCTATGGGTCAGCCACCTATGGGTGGTTCTCCGGGTGGCAATTCTTCTGTTGTTTCTGGTTTTGGCGGCAGTGCGAAGGGCCGTGCTGGTTTTAAGGCATCGTTGCGCAATCGCAAGGAGCAGTTTCAGCAACGGCAGATGCAGATGCCTCAGATGCCGCAGGTTCCTATGCCATTACAGGCTATGCCACCACAGGGTCCGGGCGCGAGTTTTGGTCAAGTTGGCGGTGCTCCTATTGGTGCGATGCGTCCTCCACCTCCGATGCAGCCTATGGGGGGTCCTCCGATGGGTGTTGCTGGTCCGGGTCGGATGGTTGGTGACAATACGAGTGTTGGGAGTGCTCCGGTTCAGATGATGAGCGGCGGTGTTGTTCCTTTGTTTAATGGGTTAGGTCGTTACTGATGGACTACGATCTTCTTGGCAGAGTTATGTCGTTGGTTTTGAACGACAATTTTTACGCCAAGACTCCTTCTTGGGCTACGCGCAATTCTGTTTACCGTGCTATTGAGCATGACAAGTGTTTTATTCATAGGGTTGACGGTGAGGTTGTTGGTTATTGCACATGGGGATTTTTCACTCGTAGCGAGATAGACGATGATTCTTGGGATGGTTCTGAGGTTTTTGCGCGCGATTGGTCTGAGGACTTGATTTTGTTCTTTCCGAAGTTTCAGTGCCGTGCTGGTCGCAGGGATGTGATTAAGTTCATACGGGACATTCAGCAATTTATGTGGGATAATCACCCTGAGATTGCTACGGCTGAGGGTTTAAGGTTATATCCTGATGGCAGTAAGCGCGATGAGAAGTGGCATAGGAAGGTAGCATGAGACATTTATTTGGGCCTTTGCGCCATTTGAACTTTTGGGAAATGGCTGCTTGTGAAACTAACGGCAGCGAGAAGAGTAGCAATAACGACGACAACAACACTACTACTACGACCACGACGACTGACATACCAGAATTTGATACTTACTATGACGCGATTGATGCTGGTTATGGAGGTCAGGAGGTTAGCATTGGAGGTCGGAATGTTTTAGCTGAAACGGCTGACGGTTATACTGGTAGTGGTTCTACGGCGAGTAACAGTTACGTTGATGATACGTTTGGCACGGGTAATATTTACACGGAATCGACTCCGGGTGCGAGCACTGTAAATTATGGCAATACTGTTGATTACAGCCATGTAACTGACAATGATGATGACAATGACTACAGTTACGTTGACACGTCTAACAATGATTACAGTTACGTTGATACATCGTCACCTGCGGGTATTGCTGCTGCGTCTGGCGATGATTATGTTTTCAACCCTGACGACAATACGGTAGTTTATGATCCTATTGTTTCGACTGGCACTGGCACGTCTACTGCTGGCACTGGCGGTTATGAAGGCAGCACTTACGATGAGGTTCCTACTAATACTGAGTTAAATGCTGTTGAAAAAAATCTTGTTTCCCTCCACGGCTGGACAGACAACGGTGATGGCACAGTTACAAATAAAAATGGCGGAATTTACGATGGTGAATCTGGTGGATATCTTGAAGGGTATTCTTTTGCGGGGCCAGATACTCCTGACGTTTACACTCCGATTGATTTTGACGACGAGGATTACACGCCTACGTCAGATGAGTTAAACGCGGCTATTGACGCTGCTGGTGGGATTAATTTGACGGACAGTGATTATGCTGCGGATGTTGATTATACGACGACTGGCAGCGGCGCTGATTACACGTCTACTGCCACTGCGGATGATGATGATCCTTATGTAGCTCCTATTCCTGATCCTGAGCCGCCTGCTCCACCCCCTGTTTTTTATGACGATCTTGGAAACCCTTATGGCTCGCAAGCTGAAGCGGATGCGGCGGATGCTGCGGCAGAGGCTTCTGCGGCTCAGGCGGCGGCTGCTATGGCGGCTGCTTTTGACGAGCCTACTCCTGCTGAGATAGCAGCGGCGAACGCTGCGGCCCAGCGCGAGGCGTATGACGAAGACGAATACACGGTCATGTCACAGCCTGTTTCTTCGGCGGTTCCTGATCCGACTGGTTCTGAAATAAGTTACGCGGATATTTTGAGTGGCGCTGGTGTTTCTGATGAAGAGATTGACAGTATGCGTGAGAACATACTGACTGGTGACACTGATTATGATTTAGAGCCTTTGGACTTTAGTTCCTTGGACGAAACGGATGAGTTTTTAGGTGAGCTTGGCGTTGATCCTACTGACGTTTCTTCTTTAACTAAAGTTGGTGATACTGGTATTAATCTTGAGGGTGCTAATAAAACACCTTCGGCTATAACTGAGATGGCCCTTGGGATGGGTGACGGTGATCCTGATGCCTTTGATCCTCGCAATCTTGGCGGCGCTGAGGGTTATGGCCCCGGCCCTTCTTCTGATGACGATGAGACTACTGACTTTAGTGCTGTTTCTACTGGAGTTGGCGCGACTGACGACGATCTTGCTACAGATTTCAGTGCGTTTGAGAATACTGAAACAGATAGTAGCGTTGTCGGTGGCTATGACGAAGCTGGTTTGAATGTTGGCGGCGGCGAAAGCGCCTTCACAAATATAACTGGCACTCAACCCCCCGGCTCTGCGGCGCTTTCAACTAATGTAGCAAATGCAGCTCTTGGTCTTCCCGGTTACGAAAAATACGCAGTTGATTTAGATGGTGATGGGTCTTTCACATTCTTGGATTCTGTTTATGCAGCCGAAAACAATTTAACTGATGTACCTGAAGGCGAAAGCGCCTTCACAAATATAACTGGCATTCAAACCCCCGGTTCTGCGGCGTTTGCAACTAATATAGCGAATGCAGCTATTGGCTTGCCCGGTTATGATGAATTTGCGGTTGATTTAGATGGTGACGGCGCGTTTACCATGTTGGATTCGATATACGCTGCTGAAAACGGTTTAACTAGCTTTGACGATGACCTAGCTACTGACTTTAGCACGGTTTCTACTGACAATGGTAGTGATTTAGAGTTTCAGAATTACCTTGATAGCTTGGTTGATACGGACTTCACTGACCCTTCCCTAACTGGCTTGGAGGCGTTTGAGCAAGATTTATACAATGATGAACAAAGCGATTCTGTTCCTGACTTCCTTGTTGATAAGACAACCAGTGATATTGAAGCCATCGAAGATGCGGCGGATATTTTCCAAAATGAAGGCGCTGAAGCCCTTCGTGATTACAGAATGGATTTAGGCATGAGTCCCGTTGAGACTTCAGTGGCTTCTGACGAGGCTCTAGCTCGTGCTGAAGCTGACATGAGTGGCTTGGACATTCTATCTGATCAGAACAATCAGGAAGACACTGGAGCAGCTACAACTACCGACATACCTACCGAGCAAGAGATCAATCAGGCTGCGTCTACTGCGACTGGTCAGAGTGGTACTGACTTGTATTTGTCGGCTATGGCGAAGGTATCTGATCCTAACTACGATCCTAATAACAGCAACTTAACTGAAGCAGAGCAGCGTGCTTTGTATGGTGCCCGCGGCCAGACACCGAATGCGGCTGAGACGGCTTATCTAAATGACTTGTTGAGTAATGCGCGTCACGCGAAGGACAGCGAAATAATTGGTGCTGACGGGGAGCCGATTTACAAGGCTGGTGATTATGTGACGGCGCAGAGCTTTGGCGACAAGCTAGGTGATTTTGCAGCTAGTGCTTTTGATCTGTTTATTAATCCATTGAGCGTCTTTGGCGAGGACTTTACGATTGTTGGTCAAAACAAGAAGTATGTTCAAGAGCAGCTTGATGCTTACAAGAATGGCGGCACGTTTGTTTACGACGATGATGGCAAGACTGTTGTTGGCATTGCGGAAGCTAACTATGACGCTGATAACGATGGTCAGAACGACACGGTAGTTCTTTACGACGAGGATGGAGAAATTCAGGTTACTGGCGACGCTATTGGTGTAGAGGACATTAAAACATCTAATGCGAATGCTGACGGTGAAGAGTTTGACATTGATATTGTAGATTCTGATCGTGGCTACACAAACACTGAGGACGGCGTGGTTACAACAACGTCTACAGTAGGAGTTGATAATGACAACGACGATAACATTCCGATTTGTGAAGAGGGCTTTGAATTTGATCCAGTAGAGGGCATTTGTATGCCTATTGACACGATAGGTGACGGCACTGGCAAAGTTAAACTCAAGCCAAGAACTCCGGGGGATAATACTCCTGCGCCTACACCTACTCCAACGCCTACGCCTGAAGTGGGTGGATTAACCATTCGTCGCCCGAGCTTTAACAAGGGCGGAGTTGTAACGCGTAACATTGATAAGTTTGCTAATGGCGGTGTTGTGACTCCCAATATAGACAACTTCATGAGTGGCATGAGATAATAGGATGAATGACCTTAGCGACTTTTCCAAGTTTCTAACTGACGAGGAGTTAGCTAAGGTTGCTCCTATGTTGGAGCGTTTAAAGACGCTTGACGACCGCAATACGAAGCAGGGCGTTTTTATGGATTTTGTGAAGCATGTTTGGCCTCAGTTTATTGAGGGCAGGCATCACAAGATTTATGCACAGAAGCTGCAAGATGTGGCTGACGGTAAGTTAAAGCGGCTTATTGTTAACATGCCTCCGAGACATACGAAGTCTGAGTTTGCGAGTTATTTGTTTCCAACTTGGTTAATGGGTCGTCGCCCTGATCTGAAGATTATTCAGGCGACTCACACGGCTGAGTTGGCTGTTGGTTTTGGTCGTAAGATCAAGAACTTAATCGAGAGTGAGGATTTTAAAGATGTTTTCCCGAATGTCAGCTTGGCTAGTGACGCTAAGGCGAGTGGTCGTTGGAGCACTAACGGCGGTGGCGAATATTATGCTGTGGGCGTGGGGGGCGCTCTTGCTGGCCGTGGTGCGGATTTGGCTATCATTGACGACCCTGTTTCGGAACAAGATGCGTTAAGTGTAACGGCTTTAGACCACATTTACGATTGGTACACGTCTGGTCCACGTCAGCGTTTACAGCCCGGTGGTGCGATTATCATTGTTATGACGCGTTGGTCGATTCGTGATTTGACTGCGAAGGTTTTAAGTAAGCAGGGTGAAAAGGGCGCTGACAAGTGGGAGGTTGTGGAGTTTCCTGCGATCATGCCCTCTGGTGAGCCTTTGTGGCCTGAGTATTGGACGCTTGATGAGTTAGAGGGTGTTAAGGCTTCTATTCCTGTTGGCAAGTGGAATGCTCAGTACATGCAGAACCCTACTGCTGAAGAGGGTGCGATTATTAAGCGTGAGTGGTGGCAGATGTGGCAGAAGGAAGACCCTCCTGCGTGTAGCTATATCATTCAGAGTTATGATACTGCGTTTAGTAAGAGTGACCGTGCTGACTACAGTGCGATTACGACTTGGGGTATATTTCACAATGAGGAGACGCGTCAGGATGATATTATCCTTTTGGACGCGGAGCGTGGTCGCTGGGAGTTTCCTGAGCTAAAAGAAGCGGCTTTAGAGTCTTATAAGCTCTATGAGCCTGACATGGTTTTGGTTGAGCAGAAGGCGAGTGGTATGCCGTTGACGCAAGAATTGCGCCGTATGGGAATTCCTGTGACGCCGTTTACTCCGAGCCGTGGTGCTGATAAGTTTACGCGTATGCACGCGTGTGCGCCTGTGTTTGAGAGTGGTATGGTTTGGGCACCTGAGACTAATTTTTCTGACGAAGTTATGGAAGAATGTGCTGCTTTTCCCAATGGTGAACATGATGACTTGGCGGATTCGATGACACAGGCTATACTACGTTTTAGACAGGGTGGGTTTATCATGACTCCATCTGACTATGATGACGAAGAAGAGGCTGCGTTTATGCGGCGCAAGCGCGAGTATTATTAGGAGGCTGTTATGGCAGATAAACAAGCAATCATGAGGGCCTTGCAAGAGGCGATGGGCAGTTCCGCCCCTATGAAGTCAAGGCGTCCTATGGCGCGTCCGAATATGATTGGTGCCAGTCCCAGCGGTGGTACACGCGGCATTGACCCTGCTGAGAACTATAGCCCAGAAGACCTGAAAAAATTGTTTCGTAGTTATAAAAAAGCTCGTGGTTATAACAAAGGTGGTCGAGTTGAAAAGATTCTTCGTGGTTTAGGCGAGGGTTCTGATATGTCTGTAGCTGCTATACTTCGTATGATTGAAGCCGGAGGTACTGGAGTTGGCTCAGGTGCTGCAAGAATGGCTCGTAGAGCGGCAGGCATGGACGTTGATGGTAAGGGCCTGACTAGAACAGGTCGTCAGTTAAATCGGATGGGTGTTTCTGACGATTTTATTGGAATTCTGGAGGGAACTCGCCCCGGCAGAAAAGCTCCGCTTCAGGCTCTAGGCTTTAAAAAAGGCGGTGCGGTTCGCAAGAAGAAACCCAAGAATGGCTGTGTTATGAGCGGTCGTGGCGGAAAATACAAAGGACAAAGCTAATGGCTAATTATGCGGATAAGAGAAAAAAGAAGTTGAAGACTTCAAAGGCCAGTTCTGGGGCTCAACTTTTTATGTCCGACGAGGCAAAAGAAAAGATGCGCAATCGCCCCTTCGGAGGCACGGAAATAGAAAATCTAATTAACAAGTCTAT
>Ga0208303_1000061_pt1 | contig 42421 bp, 72 predicted proteins | sample CB_VirMetaG_2_FD_184537 | JGI IMG/M metagenome (GOLD analysis project Ga0208303, IMG submission 184537) | Freshwater to marine saline gradient viral communities from Chesapeake Bay - CB_1504_2 Viral MetaG (SPAdes) (version 4) | ecosystem: Environmental > Aquatic > Marine > Coastal | place: USA... | reverse complement strand
ACGAATCAAAATAGCAGCATCCAGATTATGAATGCTGTTAACAATTCTAGTACAGTCTCTAACAATAATACGAGTAGGAATGTATATCCTAGTATGGTACCAGTTTCTCAGGCACTCTCACTAACTTAATCACCTACAGGTGCTTCAGAGGCCAGCATAGGAATGTCTGTGACTAGCTGGCAATCCTCGTATTGGTTAGCATACATGTCTTCCAAGTCAGGATGATAGAACCCGTTGCCAGACATTTCCTCCCATGCTCGCCGCATATCCTGAATGGTAGCCTCAAGACGTTTCTTGTGGGCACCACCTCCAAAGAACTGATCATAGTAACCGGGGACACCCAGACCATGATCTACTCGTATGGCCATGGACATTAGAAGTCCTCTTGATGGTTCGTTATGGCCTTGAGGGGCGTTGTCGGGCACGAGTGATTCCTTTCACTTTGAATGCAGCATTCATAAGGCCAACAGTTCGAGACTTCATTCGAATTGCCATATTGTTTTCTGATTGTATCGAGGATATAATTCTTTCGATACCAGTCTTGGTCTTAGCCTTGGCGAGTGCGTGCTGAAAATATCTCACATTACTGAGATAGAAGATATGTGATTTATGATAATGGCGTGCGTCCCGGACGAGTATTTCGACGGCACGCTTTCGCTCAAGATATTTATCAGCTTCCTTTGGGTATGATTTTCTATGAGCATCCATTATTTCCTCACAATTACCTAGGGAATGTCTTGATGCATCGTTAGAATTGGGGGCCACATATCCACATGACTGACACACGAATACGCCAGAGCTATTATTACATACGAGCGTGGCCATTTACTAGACTCCAACAGGGGCAGTAGCATCGGTGACATTGATCACCATATACTTATGGATTATAGCATCATTATCATTGGACTTGATGTTCAGTATTGCCAGCCCGAGAGCCTCTGCCAGAGAATGACAATTGAATGCCTTCAGCGTGTTCCAATTCTTATGATCAGTGCCCGTATAGTTTACGAACACCGCAAAGTCAGCCAATCCATTATTAAGCATGTTAGCTCCCTGTCGTCTCTAGAATTAATCTGATGTGACTTTTAATAATCTCATCATTATCACAATCACTTCGTGGCCAGACTTCATCCTTATATTTAGGAAAGACGCTATTGATACGTTTTTCGATAGACGCACAGTCTAATCTGAATTTATCACGTTGCTCTACAAAATACTTTTCATCTAGAGTGATCTGAAGCATGTCCATCCTAGAGAGTACAACTCTCTCATATGCTGCCCCAGAATTCAAAGCAAAGCCCGGTATGGCCTCTTCCCAATGACGACATCTGGTAGCCCACTTGGCATCAGGCATATCGTCTGGTTGATCGGCGTTATCCCAGTAACCATATTCGGATAACGATGTGACATCATCAATGTCCATATACGCATCCACGCGCCTGCTATGACAATTGAGCAAGGCCAATATTCTTCCCCTTGATATCGGGAAGAATATGATGTGAATGGTTGGGTCCATACCTTCCGGCATAAAACGATCACCCACCATATGTTTGGCCGTATAGAACCCAGCAACTGCCGGATCGGTCTTATGCGCATAGCATTTCATAACTTCGGCTTCGCCCGGCCAGAGAGACACGCCGACATCCAAGGCATCCATGATAGAACGATATCGAATCGCTAACTCGGCTTCATATGCTCGGATAGCAGAACGTTCAGCTACTTCCTTGACTTGATCGGTCACCGCATTCATAGCAGCAATTTGCGTCATACCGCGCAAGTTTACAATCAAACCATTATATATTTTCGTACTCATGTCACAAACCTTTATTTTTCGATACTGCCATAGAGGACCATGAGAAGATCATCAAACCCTTTATCTCTTTCGAACGAATGGACGATACCATCAACGGACAAAGCGGCATACTCACCTTCATACCAGACAGACCCGATACGATCAGTATTGATCCATATCGGGTATCCCTTCCGGGACATGACTTTTACAAATCTGTCTGAATTAGATTTTTGCAATTGAACGCACCTTACGCCATGCCCACACAAATGGGGCAGCAAGCAATCGACCGAGTACAACAGCGCCGACTTCATTCCGATATTGGAAATCCTCAAGCTCGGCATCTGCCTGTCGGCCATACGTGGCATTCATAGCAACCTTGCGATCATAAGCTTCGCGACGTTCGGCAGTCCAGTTATCATCAAAAGCCATTGTAATATTCCTTTGGTTGGAGTTAACTTGCATTCAACCTACTCGATGGGATTAGAGTTGTCAAGTGCCTCTTGCAGATTAGCAATGTCATCCGACATCAATTCGATTTCAGATGCATAGTAATCTCTTTCGTCTGTGAGTTCAGCGACCTTGGCATTATACTCTTCAATAGTTACATGGGTAGCCGATCTATTGCCGCCTTGGAGAATAACATCAGTGAAGCCGGGGACATACATGGTTGGCATCAGCGACACATACCCAGTAATCAATTGCTCAACAATTGGCTTAACTTTCTCAAGCGCAATTCTCAAATTGTCGGTGTCTTGGTCAGTAGAGTCATGGACTGAATATTTAGTAACCTCACTATACGCATTGGACATACGTTCCGCTGTCAGATCACCCAAATGATCCCACAGGCATATATTATCCAAATTCGAGGATAATCGGGAAATAATAGAACCACTTACAGGAATATTACTGTCAATATCATCCAGACATTGGTCAATATCGAGCTTCACATTCAAGGCACTTGAAAATGAGAACTTTCCAACCCTACATGATAACATATTCATACTATCAAGCCTAATCATTATACGTCTCCTATTTCCCAATATCATAAATTAAAGCTTTGGAGGTGTCAATAAAAAAGGGCACTAAGATTACTCCTAGTGCCCTTCTCTTATTCATTGGTATATATTAATCATCCAATGACATATTCTTGAAGAAGTCGATGTTGGCATCGAGATCATCATCATCATCATCATCATCAATGGGCATTCTCATCTCCCGGATCGTCTCGGCAGTATCAGAAATCATAGGTGATCGACTATCCACTGTTGGTCGTACTGGTGCAGGAGCAACAGGAAGTGTTGCAGCACCGGCAGCAGCGGCCTTCTGAGATGGGGACAGTTCCCCAAGCACAGCATAGAGTTCTGCCTCTAGCTCTGCATATGTCCGGAACTTATCCGGAGCAATCTCTGCTTCCAAGGGATGCATGCTGTTATACACCATCTCTTGCATCTTATCATCACCACCATACAATGGGCTTTGAGGCTCAAAGTATGACTTGGCATATGTCCGCTGCTTGTTAGAACCAATCTCATACATCAGTCGAAGATTGGCACCCTCATCGAAGTCGAACGGATTGATCTTTGGAATGTGAGGGAACTTGGGTTCCATTGCATCCTTGATCATATCGTAGACAGTGGCACCGAAATCATAAATCCACACCTTACCTACTGCGTCTGGATTATTATCGTCTTCCAGAACCACAATGTTGGCATAGTAGTGAAGCTTGCGCTTATACTTTCGGGCAAGGTCTTCCCGTCCTGCATTCCACAGGGCACGATTATAGTCGCCTACAGGATCGTCTTGATTGAGAGTTGATAGTGAGTTCTGTACATACCACTTTCCGGTTGGTCCTTGGAAAAAGTGATTGAAGAACTTGACGTATTCGAATGTGTCACCATGGTTATGTGCTGGTCCCACAAATCGAATGAGTGCCGTACCGTTACCGGCCTTGTCGGCAGTTGGCTTCCAGATACGATCATCGCCTGATGTTTTAGTCTGATCGATCTGCTTTGCAACTTGGATCATTTCCTCGACCGAACGCCGAGATTTCTTAAAGTCTGAAAAACCCATGTGTATTATTGCTCCATATTAGCTTTTATTGATTTTTGTTATCACGGAGGTTCATGATGTAAGGGTGAAGTATACCATACATTGACTATGATGTAAAGTGTTTTCTCATAATTTCTGCAAATTTTTGGAGACGGGTTGGACTAAGGTCCATAAACGATCTATACTTTTGCAGCTTGAGTTTCACCTCTGGCCATAGCAATGTATCGGTGATACGATCATCGTTCTTACGAATGAAATCTGTGATCGCATCGATGATAACTACTGTCTCGATAGAGACTTCAATAGCTATCATATCTTGAACGATTGATGGAACATTACCATCGACCGAAACAAGAATTTCTTTTAGAGGATGTTCGGACAATTGTCGAACGTCGCTCTCGAATGTGTATGTCAGAGATTCTTGACGGGCTTCCCATTCTCGGAAAACATCATCGTCCATATCTCCAATCCATGTGTTGTCTGCCAGAAAGTTGGCGACGAGATATCCTTTGACATTATCTGCCGTACGGAGTTTTCTTGCAAGACGCGCAAAGAACCCCTTATCTCGTCGCTTCCAATATGATTCGGGAGTCGCATGAGACTTCATATTATATTTGATGCAGTCATAGCTCTTACTGGTGAAGTGCAATCGGATAGCATTATACATCTGATAGACTTCGACCGCATCAACCATCATCATCACCGTCTATGGCGTCGTTGATGATATCGATAAGATCATCGATAGTGACGGCACCACTAGACAAGCCCTCATGTGAGAACCCACACGCCCCAAGAACTCGTCTTTGAAACGTCATCAAGTTCCCATTCTCTTCTTGGAGAGGAATAACTGCGTTGGTGGCGATCACCAATTGGTCCTTTAAATTATTGCGTTGAATGGTAAGTGTCTTGTGATCTTCGATAATATCTTTGGCATGCAGGACTGTCTTGGATTGTTTTTCTGTTATAGCCCTAAGCTCTTCGACAAGATCGATCATATCGGGGGTATCCATAATCATCAGATGATGCCGGTCATTATACTCAAGATTTGGGAATCGTTGTAATATTTCTTCAAATGAGTCGATGGGATCGCTCTCCATATGCTGATGGAGAGCAACATCATACAAAGCCTTACCATGGGAAATTTCACACAAGTCCCCCATTGACAATTTGAAATCGCCCGAAGTTGCCTTATCAACTTGGGCAGCATCAGGCAGTTGCGTAGGCAGTCCCGACCGCCATAGTGCATATCTGTTGATAATACCAGTATCCATAGGATGTTTAGATGGAAGCATATAACCAAAGGCTACGAACCACTTGGCATAGGGTTCAAATTTGACATAAAATGTTGCCAAGGCGTTTTCTTCATCACATTTTACATCTTGGACACACTCAATGAAAGTGTCAATGAGTCTGGTATGCCAAGTGGTAAAGGCCGTGTGCTTGTCGTCACTATCAGTGATATTTGAATGAATATTACCAGCAAACGCCTGAAACCTATTTGCAATAAATCGTGACGGATCGCTTACGATAACTTCGCTTGTTGACTTATCAACTAAATCATCGTGATCATATTTAGCCATCGGTATCTCCAAACTCTTCAATAATATTGACCGTATCATACGCCTTTAACATCCGAAGGTCAATAGCTTCCTTCTCAATTTTATCTTGGATGTATTTCGGGATTAATCCACCTACATCAGCAGGGTCAAATCCACTGTCCTCACATACCTGAAGGACTGCATTGATATAGGTCATCTCATGATCATCGACCACAACTTGGACCAATTCACCAAATTCAGAATTTTTCATAATCTTAGTCATTTGTCAAGTACCCTCAATAGTACAATGTGTTCGTTGATTCGACCAGTGGTCTTGGAAGGCTTCGTAGTGAGCTTATTCCATTCCCTGTTGATCGTCGATGGTGCTTTCTTCATAACATGAGGAAGGAACTCATCTGGCTTTCGGAGTTTGGTAGATCGAGATTGATCAGCGTTCCATCCGTAGATAGTTGTGCCTTTGCATGTAAATCCTTTCGGACCATCAGCAACCAGTTCAATGATAATCCGAAGATTGGTATTGAACATGAACAGCCGTTGAGCGCCAACAATCTTTCGAGGATCGATAGACTTGATGCCATACTCGCTGGACTCTGCCAGATATTTAATTCCGGCAGTCTGTTTGGTGGCAGTGATTACCTTCTTGGCACGAGGCTTCTTGGCATGATCACCAAGTATGCCGTCAACGCTCTTGAGAGCCGCCTGAAGCGTTTTAGCACAAGCCCTACGCTCGGCATCAGAAAGATAATTATAGCCTTCCTTGGCCTGCTCACCGCGATCCTTGAAGTCATCTAGCATCGCAAGGATGAGTGGACGAACTTTCTCACGAATTGATTTTAGGGTTTCTCCATGCTTGGCATGAAGTCCCTTGATATCGATCCCGGCTTCATAGTTACCGGCCATCCATTCATCCACCATATCTTCGATAGCATCAATGATAGGTGATGGAATGTATCTGGGAATTGCATCTTCGGAATGTTCGACCCTTTTCGCCACATCGAATTGTGGTGAATTCAAAAATATAGCGAGGGCACCACCGATATAATCCTTCTCATCATCATCAAGTTCCCATCCTTTATCTGCCATGACAATAAGTCTTTCGGCAGCAGGGGACAATGCCCACATTGGGCTTTGACGATATCGAGAAAGATTTGGATTAGTCCACCCCAAGGCGATAAGATACTTCACCACATAAGGGCGGTATTCTTTCTGGGTGTAGAAATAATTTAGATACTGAACCCTGTCATATTTGGCAAGCAGTCGCTCCTTTGGATCGGACGGACATTCGGACCAATCTGGTTCTGACGCATACTTACGTTCCAGATTCCGGTCCATTGTTGCTCGGGTTTTGGTTTTGGCCATATTACTGGAATACCACACCCACCAGCATATCAGCACCATCGTCGCTAGATGAGAACAGTCCACCGCCGATAGCAGCGAGTTCATAGCACAGCTTCGTCATGGAAACTTCGGTGGGTGTCGGCTTGTGACGGACCTGTGAAATGATATTGATAGCTCGACCATCATCAAGACAAGCCTGCCATGCCCATGCAGCCATACCGGGGATATTATGTGGAACTCTGGTCACCATAACATCACCATACTCCCGAAGAAACTCTCCGGACTGCATGACTGGAACATCATTAATAGATTTGGTCATCGTAATTTCCTCTTCAAACGTTACGGCTATAATACATATGCCAACTCATGATGTCAATCGACAATTTCAGTGATAGCATCAATAAGCTCTTCATGAGAGATTGCTCCACTCTCAAAAAATCCAACGGTGAACCCGGCAGCAACCACAGCATCATTATAGCGAGACTTGTATTTAAGACCTTCGCTCACAGATGCTTCAAGCAGTATTTTGAGATCAGCTATGTCACTTTCCAATCTGTCTATTTTAGCACAATACCCTTTGGCAGTTGCTTTGGAGTCTGCCGCTTCGGCCCTACTAATATCAATATTGTGCTGAAGATGATTAACTTCATCACGCAATTCGTAAATCATATCCATAAGGTCAGCTACGGGCTTCTCTAACAGAGTATCATGATCAGCCCGGTTGGCAGCCTCGGCAATATTGGCCTCAATTCTATTGTGGAATTTTCTCAATTTGTGGACTTCTGTTATAAAGTCTTGCATGTATCGAGTCTGATTGCCCATGTCGGCGCTTGCCTTTTCATTGTACACTTTGTACAGATCGGCAATTGCTCCCTCGATGTCAAATTCATACGGACCATCAACTTCACCCAATTCCGATTGGGCTTTAGTGATAGTTTCGAACAGGTCTTCGTATGTTGTTTCATATTCCATATTAAAAATCCATCGAGTCTTTCAGGAGATCAAGTAGCTCCTCGTGGGTGATAACCTTATTGACGATTGCCTCAGAAGAAAATCCGACCGCATCAAGAACCTGATTGTAGAGGGCTTCGTACTTTGCTCCCCTCGCAATAACATCTGCCATAGCAACTTGTTCTGCATTGGCATTCTTGACGGCAGTGGCAATGGCTTCCTGAAGTCCTTCATTGTGCTTTTTGAGATCAGCCAACCTGCCATCATATTCGTGGAGGATGCATGACAGTTCCTTGTCGCGACCATTCATATACTGAATGTCATCATACAGCTCTTGGTGTTTGTTCGGAGTCTCTTTGAGGATATAAATCTCAGTTTCAAGGTCAAGGAGACGAGCCTTTACGGCTGCTGTATTCCCGTCAGCGTGACTGCTAATATAATTGAGATCGTCTCGCAAATTAGACATAGTGTCTAATGCACCAACCATATCGACTTGGAGATGATCAATCGCAATATTAATGTCATCTAATCTAATATTATTGTTCATCGAACTGTCCTTCAATCATATCCATAATATCGGCATGGGTTACATTCCCAGCCTCGAAATATTCTTGGGTGAATCCCAATTTCCTAACAACATCAAAATACTGAGATTGTCTTTCGGTATTTGACTGTTCAGTCACTAATCTGTTGATATGACCATTCAGCGTATTAATCATATTTTTCAAATTCTCGATCTTCCTATTAAGAGCATCTGCTTCGACCTGAGCCGAAATCCTGTTTTTGCGTTCTTCATCTCCAAATTTTATAGCATTGCCAGCAAGTTTTTCATAATGATCCATGATCCCCACAACAAGCCTGCCTTGCTCATACACAGTCTTACTGTCTGTAAGTTGTGCAATTACATTAGTAAGCCTAATATCCTTTTTGGATTGCGCTTTGGGGTCAACTTTTTTCATGATCAATTAGTCTCCATGTAAACATGAGCGCCGATACGAACCTTGGCGAGACTTCCATCACTCCAATACGGTCGAATTTCCGCAGTATGGTAGTGAGTCGCCCCATATGTAAAGTCCGGATATGCTCCTGATATAATAAAACTGGCAAGAAGCAATGCTGCTTCGTATGCTTCTAGATTATGAGGTATATCAGATCGACCATCGTTTGTCCATGAAAATTGTGAGCGTTCCCACACAACATCACATACGGTATCCGGAAAGTTCTCAGATTCCATCCGGTTCAATACCACAAGACCAGTAGCAATCCTATCTTCAAGAGATGAGCCTCTGGCCTCGTGATATATGTTTAGAGCCATGCACATGATGTCTGGCCGGTTTCGATCAATGGCGACCGCTGGCGGTGCCTCTACGTCGATTGTAGCCACCATTATGGGGCTGAATGGCGAGATAGGTACGGCCTGTGTCATAACGACATTCGGTCGAAGGGCTTGTTGTACATCGTTCGGACCTTGGAAGGATACTAAAATCCCAGCAAGAAACAATGCAACAAGTCCTCCGACCGCAATGATGATAGATATTTTTGCTTCGCTATTCATAATACGAACCTCCAATTGTTGGCAGGTGTATATCAGTCGAGCATTACCGTGTCAATAGCGACTTCAATAGAAATTGTGCTAGATCGGTCGATTTCCACATAAGGTATCCAATGGCAACAATTGGCCAGAATACCATAGCAGCAAATTGAATAATGCTCACCATGATAACATCAGAACCCAGTCTCGAAACATTTCGAAGGGATATGCCCACCAAACTTCCAACAATCAATCCAATAACAATATATCCGATAATCCAAATCATAGTTAGTACCTCATATTTTCTTGGAGTCGATCAACAGCCTCAACGAATTTGAGAGCTAGATCGTCCATGTCTGAAACGAATTCTTCATTGAAGGTGATGTGACGAGTGTTGAGATCGATAGATATTAACATCTCACCATCTGTTCCCGTGAAGACCATTGAATGTGGGCCGGTTAATGTGGTGTCTAGTATGACAGTCCCATCAGTATTGATACAGAATTCTGTACCGTCAACACCATCGAGATTATCCCAGTCCGAATCAACGATATACTCATCTTCACGCATATTAATTACCCTTGAGGTTATTGTCGAGAAGGAATGCTTCTACGGTCCACTGAAGTCCGGATAGTGACACAGCACCATCTTCGCCAATATTAGTCTTGACGATCAGACCAAGGGAACGGGCCGAAGAAATTTCCTGTTCGGTCATGTCAAATACGATGACTTCTTCAACCATAATAGCCTCCAAGTGTTATCATTGACTACATGATAACCGGCAGGCGCACTTGTGTCAATAGCCATTACAAATGGCGTGTGCTTTATTTAGTTCGAAGAAAAGCGCTGGCGTTCTATATGTATAATATGTTGTGGTTAATTTAAGAAGCTGCTTGTATGTTACTGGTGGTTGATTCATATCATAATGCCTTTGCTAGATCAAAATATTCTTGTTCGCCAGTTTCGGGATTCCGAAATGCTGACCAAGTGCCGGGATTGCCGAAACCTCGACCTTCCCGACGCTTCATATCCAAATGAAGTCCGGGGCGGGGCTTCCAATCAGGATACACCCCAATTCCAATGAAGCCAACTGTTGTGGCGATTTCAACGGCTCGTTGTCGATCTTCTGCCGTATCCATACCGTGAGGCATGAGATCAAGAGCAAGGGACTTCCCCCAGCGATCTTCATTGTGACCTGACGTATTGTCAGGGCCTAGGTTTCTAAGGATAGCACCCGGTGCCGGAGATACTTCAACAGGGGCACCCCACAAGTGTCTGAACGCATCAGCACCTAACAGTGTCATCACTTCGATCCTGTGATAATATCCCCGGAACTCTGCTTCCTTATAATATTTCAAACTCATATGTAAGCTACCTTCATGTTGGGGGAATTGAATTCTGGACGTCTATCTCCATCAATTCCGTAGAATGTCACACTCTTAAACGTGTTGAACCTGTCACTAAGACAGATGATCCAATACTCTTCCCAGACCTTAGTGAAGTCTGTCTTCTCAGAAACTTCTGATCTGGTTATGTTTGGATCGTCGTAATTCTTGATGTCTCGATTGGAATATGTAGCGGAAGAGTCTCCGGTAAACACACTGTCAAATCCAAACATGTGAATTTCACTATCAGGATATTTATCACTTGCATACAGATATGCCAGATGTCCACTTGAGAGATATCGTTGCTTGTCGTCGAGCGCAAACTCTTCAGGACATTCGACAACAGCTTCCAATAGATCACTGGCATCCAGAAAATCTTTGAACGTATCGGGAGAGGCCGGTCTGTTCTTGAATGTCGAGCATCCATTATGGGCGCGTCTCGACATTACAAATCGAATATCATCCAATCGATTTCTAAGTGGATAGTTTCGGTACATCATTACTGCTAGCGAGTCTGCACACACAACCGTCTGTACGCCCACCAGAGCCTCATCATACACATTGATGCCTATGACATCATCCCATTCAAATTCGTCCTGTATGGCAATAAAATTAGCCCTACTTGGACCGTTGCCAACAATGGCGATCTTTTTAGAAGGGGACTGAATCTTTGAGGGGCCAGCTTTGCTCAAGGACAGGGAAGATTCTTCGTTTGATGTGTCGCTTTCCGGCTGGTCCGGTCCAATGAAGTATTTTAGGTTCATCGTATTCATATCCCGCTACTATCATTAGTCGTTGGTAATTCCAAGAATAGTCCAAAAATTGGATGCCTTTCAAGTATTTTTCATTACCTCTCATCAAGCAATCCAAATATTCTTGATCACCTCTTTGTTTAGGATGATGACGCGGTGCGGCTTCCCATTCGGCAAGAACTATAGGGCGACCATATTTAACTATCACTCCTGAATTGATACCACCGGTATACCAATCGTTAGTAACGGCAATGCAGTGTCCAATATGATATTTTTCCAAATTATCGGTATATCTTTGAACTGAAGCACGCATATTAGCCCGAACCTCAACATCATTATCAACCCACAAGACTCGATCACTTGTGCAATTGAGGAGAGCGGTTGGCTTCTTCAGCCATGCCGGGCCTTTCTGCTTACCATCATCAGGGATCGGAATAATAGTAGCTGGTTTGCCACTATATCTCAGAACGAACTCCTTGACGATTTCAATATTATCTTCGGACATACCAAAGTCTGCGATATGGAAATTGCTGAGAACCTCGCCTTTATATGCCCGTTGCTCATGATACATCAGTTGACGAATTACCGCCAGCATATAATCGACCTGATTATTATCACTACCTAGAAGGTAAGTGAAATCATCTTCGAATTCGGACTGTAGCAATGTGGTCGTCATATTCGGTTACCATTCCAATATCAAAAAATTCTAAAATTGCTTGTTGGACACCCGGAAATCTCGGATCACCCCAGTCATGAAAGATCATCATACCACCATTTTTAATCTTTGGCAAGTATGCCTCAATGTCTCTCTTCACACCCTCATATGAATGATCGGCGTCAACAAATACGAAGTCTATAGAGCCATCAACAAAACGCCACGAGGCGGCAACAGTATCTTCGATGAGCAATCTATGACTATGCTGCTCCAAGTCCCCAAGAAAATTCACGATGTCCTTGGCATATGCAGCATGATCCCACTTGTGGCCATTCTCACCTTCAGTATAAGTCTCCTCGGTGCCCTCTTGAGGTGCATAGAGATCGATCCCAACGTAAGCGATGTCGGGACATTGCCTGCAAATATGTTTGAAAGTATCACCCTTCCACACACCAAGTTCAACTCCGGATTTATACCCGTGCTTCTTGATCAATCGCTCTATCACATACCGTCTATGAAGCATTACTTGTGCCCATGCGATTTAGTGATACGAGTCATCGTGGTTTCTAGATATTTGAATTCAGGGAGATCGCCGTAGACCGCGTTCGTCCATTCAAGAAGATTGATGAATTCGCTAATATAGGAATTGTCTTTCTCTGGATCGAGAGCCACGCTCTCAAGATTGGCAAGCTTTTTAGTAATATGCTTACGAGCATCCTCCCTAGAACGAGTACCAGCCCCACCGACAGTCCACACATCTTCTTCTTCTCTTGCTGCTCTGGCACTGTTTACATTGCCCGCACCAAAATCATCTGGACTCATTTCCAGCATAGCCGTGGCTTCGGTTATAGTTGATTTGCTCATAGTATATATGCTAAAAGGCAGAAAATTCCTGCACCGATTACAAATAATCCAAGAATGATTAAAGCTGCCATGGTATTAACTGCCTTTCTTCGCATTGATAGCAAGGATAAGTTCGACCAGACACGCCAGAATTAAATATGACATTGTGTATCGATGTGTGCTATCGTCTTTGGTGATGGTAATATCCTCATGAATGAGTGTTACTGATACCGGAATCATATCGGAACCACCAGAGATCACCCAACTAACATTGTTATATGTCAGATCGATGATAGACAGTGCTTCACTATAATTCCCATCAAGGGCAGACTTCAGTGAGCCATAGAGTGCATCATTCAATCCGAGAACATTACTGTAGTGTCGAACTACAGCTTCATCTTCGGTATCCACCAATTGAGAATTGGTCAATTCATCCAAAAGGAGTTTCAGATTAGTGGATCGTGACACTTCAGCCTTAAAGGTTACCATCAGGAATTCCTCAGAGTGTTTGGGAGGGGCATTATTACCCCTCCCGTTTACTTATCACTGCTTAGTCGGCGTACCCGGAGCGGATCGCATCATAAAGTCCCGAAGTGAAGAACCAGCCTTCGAATCGGTAAACTCGTTAACGCCATCATCGACATCTCGTGCGCCTTCATTGTCGGTAGCTTCGGCGGTATCGGCCTCTTCCGAATTACCAGCCATACGAGCCTGAACAATTTCCATTGTTTCGGTCATGAGGGCCATGACAGTGTTGGTTTCAACCATGCGGTCGAACTCGTCACTGTCAACATCCATGTCCTTGACGCCCGGTGAATTCGCTGCTTCAAACCCTGCACGGAACTGACGATTAGCAACCCGAGACGAAAGCTTTGATGACATGATCATCATTTCTTCCATGCCGATAATGTGACCTTCAAGAAAATTCACCTTCTCTTCGGCACTCATTGCACTGTACTCTTCTTTAGTCATAACAAACCCTTTCGGTTATTGAGGGCGACCTTGGCCGCGAGTGAATCGACGCTTGGTCTGTGCGCCCTTGGAAATATCCCGAGATCGGAATGACCCACCAATAGAAGTCTTCTTCTTGATAGTGGGCTTAGTTTTGGAGTTGCCTCCGACTGCCTTTGCCATAATTACCTCTTGCTGTTAATTCCAAACTGTTTCAAATATGTACAGTACTCGGTCATGACTGTCAATAGCCGTCTGTGGTTTTTGTGTGATTTATCGACACCACAGTCTCGGTTCTTAATCCACCTGAGGCGAGCCGCATCATTAAGTGGCTTCCCATTGGTGAGATGTTCATACTCGGCCTTCAGTCGTAACATTTCGCTGATAATCCGAAAGTCATCATCGTCATTTGTCTTCATTGTCGTCATCTTTCTCTTCATCAGGATTAAGAAATGCTTTCATTCGTGCCCGTTTATCTTCGGCTGCCTTCTTGGCGCTTTCCATAAGATATCCTAACAGTAGGAATATCATGAATGCTCCACCAGCGACCGCCGCAACAAGATGAATTGCCAGCAACCAGTTAATCGCTAGAACATAGAAATGAACCAGTATATATCCGAGACAGAAATATACTGTAAACTTGAGGGTAAAATATATTGCATTTCCCAAAACACCCATCACATTGCTCCAAGCGTGTCTAGAATCTTATCTTCCATGTCGCGCCAATTTGAAACACATCCCATCATATTGTCAGTAGTGTCATCTTTGAAGGCAACGATTGCTTCATGCAGATTATATGGGTGTGTATGGATGATAGTCTTATGGCCCACACCAGCACCGATAACTGCATTATTCACATGATCTTCAATCCAGATATGGCCCGGCGCGAAAGATTTAAGGACTCCCATTTTCGAAACGTTAGTGGGGAGACAGTGAATGTCTTTAATAGCTGGTCCGAAGTGTTCATACAGATTATGACGCCGATGATCAGCAGAATAGTGATCACCTCCCAGAGACGAAATCACAACAAACCGAATTCCATGATCATGATAGAGTGATTTGATGATAGGAACAGCTCGTGGAAGTGGATCAAGATATTTAATCCACTGAGTGTCATTGAAATGAGCCACACAATCCATCGCTTCTCTTGGGCTAATATCGTATCTATGGTGGATAGGATATTGAGTGTTGTCAGCGATAATGTGACCCTTTTGGGTGATCATCCACTCTTCGAAGGACTGGTTCCAATTCATCAGAACTCCATCACAGTCGATCAATATGGTATTATGTTTGTTCATTGCTAACTGCCTCCTCGGCAGATTCATTTTCATTGGCAACTTCCACTGCTACGTCTTCCTCGACGACATCAGCTTCGGTTTGTATAGGTGTCCGTGGCATCAGGTGGAGTTCTTCATTATTATCGAAGAACTCGGTGACCTCTGTCCGCACGGATTCAATATCAGTCTGGTTCTCGGAAGGCCATTGATGAGGGTATCCGATGACACCCCCCAAAATTCCCATATAGCCAGCCTTGTATCGAATGATCCAACCGACTTTCTTTTCTTCGGTATGTACCGTTTCAAGAACAGCACCATGGACGTCTTCATTCTCGGTAGGCGTAAAGGTCAATGGCATTTAAATCTCCGGGGTTAAATTCGTTATCTGTAAGGTACCGTATAGAGTTTTCAATGTCAACCGTTTTTATGCATAAGGATTGCTTCTCTCATTGGTGTGTTCCAGACACCTCGATCTTGCACTATGATTTGGGCAGGGCCTTTATCGACCGCAATAACAGTGACGAGCTTCTTAATCCGAAAGCCTTTAAGTTCTTCGACGGCCATTGCATAAAACTCTTCCTGCATGAAATATCCGGTACACCATTCTTCCCTCTTGGGCTTGCCTGATGTTTTGATATCGATGATAGCAGGTTCGCCATCCCATTCTGCAATGATATCAACTCGGCCTGCAACCCCAAGCTCATCACAGTACAGAGGGGCTTCTAGGGCGTAGATGATACCGATGTGTTTATCGATAAATGGTTTAATGTCATTGAAATTCATTCTGACTAAAGGTGTTGCTGCCGCAATCTCTTTGTTGTTCAGATATCGTTCAACGCATGAGTGAAGGGCAGTGCCTCGATTGGCAGCTTGGAATACAATGGCATCAGCTTCTTCATGCCCGATGCGATCTCGCCACTCGGCTATGATATCGGCAGACAGATGATTAAGACAAGTGGTGATGGAAGGGTATACGTTACCGTTAGGCGTTACGTACGTCCTCCCATCCTCTTGTGTGTCACAATCTAATTCTTCAAACTCTAGAAGTTCATGGGTGAACGTTCTTACCATTAAATACTCGTTTTCTTACTGACCGGGGCTTCCACTCGTCTAGAGTGATTCGTTTGTGCTTATTAGCTTTCCGGTTACGGGGGTCACGTTTGCCATATTTGGCCATCACGATAATCCTTAAAAGTCTGGTGGTAGCATTCCGCTATTCTTGAGACGTTCTTTGGTCATAATGTAATCACGAACGATTCCGCTTCTTACAATATCTTTCCAACCGAACTCAACGATTGTAAAATCTTCCATTTCATTGGCGATCTTGAGGAATTGGGCAATGCCTGCCTTATCTTTGGATCGTTCAAGGTCTGTCTGGGTATAGTCACCACACAGAACAATCTTGGAATTCTTACCTAACCTTGTTATCACAGAATCCAGCTCATGTCCAGTTAAATTTTGCATCTCATCCACAATGACAATAGTATCATGCCATGATACGCCTCTAACGAATGATGTAGATTCGAATTGAATGGTGCCGTCTTCGGTTAACTTCTTCCAAGCATCCGGAACCTTGAATAGTTCATGGAGAATGCCTTCATATGGTCTGGTATAAACTTCGGTCTTCTCTTGTTCAGTACCGGGCAGAAACCCCATGTCTCTGGTAGGGACCACAGATCGAACAATCATCAATCGTTTATAATCTGAGTCCGGATCGAGGACATCTTCAATACCCATGGCAATTGCCAGAAAGGTCTTCCCGGTACCGGCTGATCCAGATAGGATCAAGTGGTCACCATTGTCATAAGCACCTAATGCCTTATCTTGGGCATCAGTCATCGGTTCAATATCTACCATATCAAAAAGTCTGACCTTCTTAGAAGTCACAGGCCTTTTTCTGGACATTCAGTATCTTTTCTTATCTAGTTGTTGACGGTATTGTTCCCCGGAGCGCTTTTATTAATTCGCTTTAGAACCTCTTTCCATCCGTCCGAAGTCTTGGAGAGGGTCGAGCCTTGTTGAGATACCAGAGAAGGGGCACTAATCCATACCCGTTCCCAGTCATCCCCAAGCTCTTTCACAAACTCATCATATTCCGAAGATGGTACGAAAGGTTCGATGATCTCTTCGGTTGTCTTATTTTTAAAATGATACATTGGCATTAGTAAGTTTCCCATCTGGGGCCGGTTGGCTCCCCTATTACTTTCACCATGACACCGGGAGTGAGTGTATTCACATCAAACCCACTATGGCCATTACCATAGGTCAGAGTATATTTTTCGGTGAAGTCGATGATCGTTGAGTTTTCTATCTTACGAACAAAGCCTCGGTCAAAATGCATCTGTCTTGCATCGTCAACATGCTCTGCGACAATGTACACACGATCTCTGGCCCTGTTGATACAACGATATAATCTCATGACAAATATCCTATTTGAATTTCAAAGTGACATCAAATCCACGACCCTTCACTATGACATTAAGTTCGTCCAGTGAGATAGGAACGTGGTCAAGCTGTTCACAACTTATGTTAATGTAACGCATGTCTGGTTCATTGTCAACTGTCCGTATGGTGTTGGTATGAAGATGACCATGGACATTCACCTTCCAACGCTCAAGACAATCAGGGTGTACCGGTACGTGAGTGAGAACTCCACCGTACATTGCCCGAACACCATAGACCTTTTCGAAGTGCTTGTTGATTTCATGATGATGGATATCATGATTACCACCAATAAGTCGCTTATGACCATTCAGGCGGGGCAGGACATCGAAACCTGTCTTGTTGATAACAATGTCACCCAGATGATAAACATGGTCTTGTGGACGAACCACAGAGTTCCATTGCTTAACCTGATATTCGGTCATGTCTTCGACACATGCAAAATCCCGAACCTTGTTACCGTCATAGTCGGTAAACTTCAGCATGTTTGCATGGTGGAAATGTGTGTCGGATATAAAAAATGTATTAGCCATGGGAAACTTGTACCATATATTAGTTAGGGAGTCAAGCCCACCTAATGTCTGTGAGCCGGTTTATATCATCATAAAACTGTTCGAGTTCAGTTTGCATATACTCTCGTTTCAGTCGAGTTTTTGCAGCCATTGTGGTTTGACCCTTTTTGGTTAATCGAATTTCTTTATAACGAAGCTTATTGATATCTTGACGTAGGCGCTGTTCTTGTGTTGGTGGTAACATGTTTGTTAAACCTTCTGAAATAGAAACACCGCAAACCTCCTTAAAAGGTTCACGGTGTTCAAGAATTGGAGTAGCTACGTACAAGTTTCCCATACGTTTATTTAGTCTTTGATGACTTGCGGAAACACCCTTTTAAGCACATCGTGAGAGATGTCGTACGGGAAGGACTTATTCATCATGTTGATAAGCAGCAGAGCATCGGTTGGATGAATACCTTCCATGATGTTTTTCATCATGCGGGTGCGGGTGGTGAGTGTATTGGTCCCCGATGCAGACATGGCGATCATGTTATCGACCTTGCGAAGTGACGTAGGATATGACCAATCTGTCGAAGGTGAATATTGCATATCCTCAGGCAAGTCCCAATTGATATCATTGTCAAATGTGCCTCGGATATAGCCCTCAAGACCCTTTGAATAGTTGTTGCGCAGAAATAGCACCTTCGCGTTGTCGTCGGGCAGGGCAGCACATTGCGAAAGAACTTCGAAAATCTCTTTCGGTACGGTATGTAGAATCTTATTCATATGTTTTCACCTATTTGTGCCCATGAGCCAGTCTCAGGGTCTAGAATTATTGCGGAGATGTTGTCTCGCTCAACCGTCATAAGAGTGTCCTCGTCAAGCATAAGACGCTCGATTTCAACCAAGTCAGTCACCTGTTTCGAATCTTGGAGCGTGAACTCATTGACGAATTGAGAGTTAAGAATATATTTCATTCGAGTTCGTCCCGAATTTTCATATATTCATCATATGTCATGGAATTTCCTGTGGAAGTTTGTTCAACAACAAACTCATATTTATCGTCTATAATTTCCGAAGACACTATAAAGTCTTTAGGGGAAGTCTCCATAGCCTTTACGAACATATCCTTTTCAAGTTCAGTCATCGGAAATCTCCTACCATATCTTTAAAGTTCACGTTTTTATTGATGAAATACTCCAACGGGGTTCCGATAGTAATTGAATTGCTCTTCTCATACCCGTCAAGAATGCCATTAACGATCTCATCGGGAATATGACTAAGTGAAATCAATTTGAGATTTCTTTTCAATCGTCTGATTGTGTCGGCATCCATATTACCGGTGAGTAAAGTTGAACTGTCTTCCGATATGAAATCGGCCAGAACCTTTTTGGTAATAGACTTCTGCCGGATGCGATCAGACAAGCAGTTATCCTCAGACAGGATGTTGGGAATGCCGTCACCGACATCTCCTCGGATCAGATGTTCGAATGCATACCTACGGGCATCTTCTGCATAGACCCTAGTCTTTGTGATCGGATCGTACTGATAAACATTCGGTCGCCCATGGAGCTGGATGAAGTCTTTATCCCTAGACACTATCATGATAGGGTCTGCTGGATTGTGATGCACCAAGGTTCCAATGATGTCATCAGCTTCAGTATTAGGTTGCCTGATCACCAGCCATGGAATATGCGCATCGATCTCGTCCAGAACGGTATTGACTGATTCCCACATAGACGCATAGTCAATACCATCATTGGCTCTAGTCTCTCGACGTCTGGCCTTGTACTGCGGGAACACATCACGCCGCCATGAGCCATTGTCACAGCATATTACCATGGTTCCATGATTCGGGAACTTAACCCTGATCTCCCGTAGGGCAGCCAGAATAACATGTCTGGTTTCGTCCAGAGACATTGGTTGGGGAGTTTCGGAGTGGACGATTCGACTGAATACCACTCCACTGAAATCAACTAAAATCATAATATTCGCTTTCCTATGTGTCCTTGAGTGCCTTTGCTAGCTCAGGATCAATATACATAATTTCGATATCATCGATATCATTTACTATATCTGCGGCTTCTGGAATTGATTCGGCATTATTCCTAGAATATACAGGATCAGTGAATATCATCTGCCCACCAAATCTCATCATTATGTTTCCCGAATGAAGGTCTGCTTCAACGCCTCTGGTTATGCCAGCCCATTCGCCAACCTTATCATATTCCCGAATAAATTTACCATACTTCTTCTTGTACTTATCCGGTATGTCATTCCAAATGGTGTCGTTGTTCCATAGAAGTCTGATCAGGTTAATTCGTTCGGAATTAAGTGGCTTCAACTTCTCCATGATCGTAACGGTGTTTCGACCACCACCATATCTAAATGAGATATAGATTTTCGGAGTTGATACGATAGCTGGCCACTGACTTCGTTCGGCAGGGTTTGTGACAAACTTAATCCATCTCTCATATGCTGGATCGGGTTTGTGTGTCACTCGTATCGCATATTTGTTGGCAGTATAGACCACAGCAAATCCACTAGTATCACTGACCAGCTTGGCACCCTTGAAGGCTTCCTCAACAAAGCCTGTGATAAACTTCTGCATCTTAACCTGTCTGCCTGCGAGATTAGATTTCATACTTATCCCTGAGACGTCAGGAGGGGCCGCTGAGAGCCGTTTGGCTGCTTTGATGGCCTTGGGTAGGTCTTCCTTTAAAAACTCGATAAAACTATGCATTTTTTCGCTCTAATGGTTTTGATGTCGCCACGAAATGATGCCGTTCGGCATCACTATGGGATATCATATGGCTACGGTATTTGGAGTCGTCACCAGTAACCTCGTCAAACGTGATAGGATTGTCGCTAATAGAATACATATGATTTACGACATGGTTCAGCTTTTCTTTCCACATAAACGAGGCTTGTTTCGACTGCTCGTTAGATGCCACGATGTTATAATGATGGGTGAGCATCTTGTAGATCGAAACGGCAATCCCTTGTCTGAGGAATTCTTTCCTGACTAGGGGTAAATATACTGATGCGAACGGAAGTCCATTGGGTTTCACGACATGTCTTAGATGCTGGCCTTCGAATTGTGTAATCCGGCCTACAAATATAATCGCCTCTTGTTTGTGAAGAAGATGAAGCGGATTGGCTCCCTCATATTCAGGACCGAAGCCGAAAATATAATTATCAGAACGCTTGGCAGATATACGGTATACCACAACTTTGTCTGTTCGTCCAATGAATTCTGAATCTATATCATCAGAAGTTTGTCGGTCGATTTGTGTTGCAAACGAACCAGCTTCGTCATCGAAGTAGTCCCCGTGATGATATTCTGAGGCATATTCAGGATGTCCAGATGATTCTGGTATGTTTCTATCGAACACGGTCATCCCATTCTCCGGGGCTTAATCTTCTTGGGGCCGATAATAAAATCGTGTCGCTGTTCCGGTTCAAGGTGACCGGTATCGTAATTAGTAGCATGTTGTTGATAATCTTTGGCACTGCCATTGATCATTTTAAGAAATTCTATCTTCCCGAGATATCCATTGATAAGAACCGAATATGCATACGGTGCCAATCGATTTCCAATGACCTTGGCCCATACGTGTTGACTTCCGGTAGATTGCACATGGTCGGCCATAATGTAATATCTCTTGGCCATAGCTGAATATGCGAACGTGGCCAGTCCAAGTCTTGCCTTTTTAGGATGGACCTTAGGGAAGTCCATCTCGTACGCAACGTCCTGCCCAGATAGCTTGACCAAATCTCCGGCGAAATTATGATCATCCTTCTTCACAGATGAGTAGAAATATAATTTGGTGGTTTCGATATCAGTACCGATCTCATCAACAAAGCTGAAGTCTGGTCGCTTGAAATCTAAGCTAGGGTCGATCCCAAGAACAATTCTAGGCTCCTGCTTATATACGCCGACAATAACCCGCATGTGATCATTCACACCCAAGTCCTTGAACTGCACATTAGATGCATCGATCTTGGTTAGGATGCGTTCCATGTCTTCGTCAAAGCGATCCATTCTATTTGGAAAGCCAGACCCAACAGGACCAGATGACATTTCTATCATATTTTTAAATCGTTTCATCACAAGCTCCTAAATGCTTGGAGTGGATTTTAACCCCAATGAATTCGTTATAGTAGTCTTCCCGGAACAGCACCTTTCGGTCAATCTGCTCCTTCAATTCATAATACGACAATTCGCCCTTGGTGGTACAAAACCTAATGATCTCTCGGTGATAATTTTCATGACCATTTTTGGCAATAGCTTCTTCTAGTGCCTTACTTGATCCATAGTATTTCTGCCAGTCAGAAGATCGCTTGACCTTTCTGATTCGCTTAGTTCCCTTGAGAGGTTTAAGTCTAACTGTTTTCCACAGCAGCTTCTTGCCGATATATTTCTTTCCGGTCGAGAGTTCGGTGATACAGTATACGAAACCGATATGGTCCTCGTTTGCTTCAGTGAACTCGACACCATCATATGTCCAACTCATTAGGATTTAGTCGTCCATGTTGAGGATTTGATAAATCTTTCGATGTCAGACTGATCCAGAGTTTTAAATTTAGCCCTATCAGGCACATCGCCAGTATGGCCGGTTCTTAATGATATAACAAGCATTCTGAAATTAGGAAATGTGTCCAAATACCATTGGGCGGCTTTCCTCAAACCAAAATGGCTGGTTGCTTCTAGATTTGAATTGGCTTCTGGGAATCGAATGTCCACCATAACTCGAACCCAACCCTTTTCCATTACAGTGTGTAATAGCTCATCATCATAATCTCGAATTCGTCTATCTGATGGAATTTCATCGTCAGTTAAGTCAAAGCTTTCCGGGAACTCGGCAACCAACTGTGAATGGTTACTACCAATAGGCACAAGAATTACTTTTTCGGTTTTTGGATGATACCATAATCGAGAGTGTAGCCTCGATGTGCCAAGCTTAACTTCAAATCTGCTGATTTTCTCTGGGGCTGATTTTTCGGCATTAGCTTCGGCAAGATATTGGGTAAATGTTAGCATATAAAGTACCAGTTTTGATTGTTATACTACTATTTATCCTTCACAGGATTCACAGGTAGATTCTCGGGCGGCACTGATACCGGCCTTCGATCTCATGTAATACAGACTCTTGATATTATCATCCATCAAACCATACCTATGGACTCTGGAAATATGTGCCTCGTGGGCATCAGCACCAAAGAACAAATTGATTGATTGTGCCTGATCGATATATTTTTGTCTGGCACTAGCCAGTTTCAAGATTGAGTATTGATCGATCTCGAATGCGGTTTTAAAAACATCCTTCTCGTGAGGTGTCATCCAGTCAACATGTTGGACTGATCCATTGGTGTCGATGATGTTCTTTGCAAGGGCCTTGGTCCACTTTCCTCTACTTTTTGCAAAGGCTATGAATGCAGGATTGACCCGTTCCATCTCTCCGGCAGCAGTTGCCTGATTGTAAACATTCTCCACCACTGGTTCGATGCCCTGAGAAACGCCACCACAAATCAATGCCGAAGATGTGTTGGGAGCTACAGCTAGTCTATGAGTATTGCGAACTCCAAATCCTCGGCACCATTCAGGTTCTCCCATAACCTCGGCCATATATTTCGATGCCCGAAGACTTTCATCGTCAAGGTGTTTGAATATCTCAATATTGATATCAGCGGACTGTTCGAAGGGGATCATGTGTGACTGGATGTAGGTGTGATAACCTAGAAGTCCTAGCCCGAGTGCCCTACCCTTTTCGGTAGCTCGTACAGCCCGCTCAAGCCCTCTGATGTTGCGACCCAATGTGATAAATTCTTCGGCAACACAATCCAGAAAGATCGTTGCCCAGAAAACGGAATCGGTATTCTTCCATTCATCATACTTGGATGCATTCATTGACGATAGGACACATGTGAATGTGTGATCAGCATCTGAATGAAGAGTGATCTCTGTGCAGAGATTTGATGCCTTGACTGATAGGTCATGGGCGGCATACATTGGAGGGTTTTGATCGTTGACATGATCGACCTTGAATAGATATCCCTTACCGGTCACGCATTTTGTTTTCATCGCACGTTTCCATCGACGAATTGCATCTGGATCATTAGCCTCTAGCCGGGCAATGAAAGCCTTGGATACAATCCATCCGATATTTAAATCGTCAGGATTTGAATACATGTGTTCCACAATTTCAAAGAAGTCTGGGTGATCGATCTCGATATATCCAGCCCAAGCGCCCCTACGAGTATTTCCTTGGGAGACGTCACGAGATAACTGTACGAAATCCTTCAAGACTGTCAATGTGCCTGACGCATGGCCACCAGAAGCGATAGGTGCGCCTCTCGGTCTAATGTTCCCCAGATACGAAGACGTCCCGAAACCATTTTTGGTCAGGATCGCTGTTTCTAATTGAGCATCGTAGAAGCCATAGATCGAATCTTCGACATATCCACCGGAACAGGACACAGGACATCCTCTGGCTGTTCCCATATTGGCGAGTACTGGTGTTGCCAGAGCCAGCCAGCCATTCCATAGCATCTGGAAGAACTTTGATTCTGCCTGTCCTTGGATGTCTTCCGGTAGGTGTTTAGCTGCGGCCTTGGCAATTCTCTCGAACGTGGACTTTACGGTTTCGCCCGGCAGCACATATTTGCTTTGAAATAATTGATAGCCATTAGTAGTCAACCAATCGGGGGCCGTTCCGGCTTCTACTGCTAGTTTACGCTCCTCCCTGAGTTTGTCGATAATTGTCAGGTCTGAGTCATTCACCATCTTCGGGTTCCCATGTAAAGTTGTCTTCGTTCCAGTTTCTATTGTATTGATTTCCAATCCCAGTGAAAAAATCATTCATCTGATATCCATTGATCCCATCATAGAACCATTCGGCAATTGGATTGTATGTGACTTTGAATATTGATTTCATGTCGAGCTGTTTAAGGCATTCGTCGATCCGAGATTCGATAAAGTGCTGCATTTGACGCTTAGTGATGCCTTCGATATCACCTTTCTCGAAAATCATGTCAACGACTCTAAACTCGTGGTCGCGAACCTGCATGGCAGCATCAATGATTTTCTGTTCTCGGGCCTCGTGGTCACCCAATGCTCTGGAAGCCTCTAGTTCGGCCTTCAGTTGCTTGTAAAGCCATGCGCCACCCAGACAGTGTAGGTTCTCATCCCGTACGCTGAAATTAATTCCTCGTACGACATTGAGGAGCTTGTTCTTACCCTTGGATTGGAAGTGCTTCAGGAATGCGAACGAGGAATATAGGACAGCTCCCTCAACCATAGAGAAAACTGCCAAAGACAATAGATCATCATCCTCATTGTTGACATATTCATCAACAAATTCCATCCTAGCCTTGAGGTCAGGATCGTTCACATAATCTGTGTAGAATTCTTCGTTGTTGAGGTGTAGGGCTTCGTTGATTTTGTTGTAGAATGGTGCATGGACATTGATCTCAAAATATGAGAAAGAATTGGCCATTTTCTGGATGTCTGGTCTGGGGAAGGAGTTCTTGACTCGACCGCCCCAATATTCATTACCGGCAACTAGCTCATATAGGGTGAATAGCTTGAGGACCGTAATCACCCCATGGCGCTCAGAATCGGTAAAGTTGACCATGATGTCCTGAACATCTTTTTCGACTTCAATTTCATCTGAGGTCCAGAACACATCATTCTGAGACTTGGCCATTTCGACCGGGGCCTTATAGTCGAACACATACGCCTCTTTGGGTATGTACATCTGAGGTCCGAGAATAATCGGAGACTCGATCAAATTATCATAGCCTCCAATATGAACTTCCTCACCATCACATGTTGCATAAATCTGGGGAACACTTGAAGTTCCCGTATCGCGATAGAAGTCCTTGCGAAGTTCATCATCACTAAGGTCATGGGTTGTAAATCGAATGTCGCGATCAGCCAGAAACCTCTTGGCCTTCACGCAGAATGGGCAACCATCCTTAGTGTACATATTGATAATTCGCATACAGAACTCCTGTCCGAATGTTGAGACATTCAGAGTATTATGTTAATTGTTAATGAATTTTAGTTAGGCAGTCGGAACTGACGGCGCTGACATTTGTGACCAGCGACCCAATTCACGAATCAAGTCTTGAACCATCTCAGGAGAAGGAGCTTGATTGGAGTCAACGAGCTTTGAAGTTTGAGCTAGTTTTCTGACCAGCATTGCCCGCCATAGTGGACTGTCTTCATCGCCTTCTTCTTCTTCCTCATCGAGCATCTTATCGGGATCATCACATCCACAATCTTCATTGAAAGAATCGATGATAGCATGATCTTCGGCAATTGAACTTTCAATCATTTCTCTGTATGCCTCTACAGCATTTAGGTCTGACATTATTTCGTTATCCTTACACTTGTGAGAGACTTCAGATTCTTTAGATCACGACCGAAACGAGCAAGGTCTGCCTCGTCTCCCTCGACAACCAGCCGAACCTTTTTAGCTTTGTCGGTAGCTTTACTAGTAATACTTAGGCTATAAGAGCTTTCTGCGATAGATGCAAAATGGTTTTGTGCGGCCAGTGTCTTACCGTGATGGGCAGGTGCTAGTTCCAACATAAATGTCACTGATGGTAGGCTGAATGTGTCGAACTCAAGAGCATCAAGGCTAGATTCCTCCACCTCATGGGGATCGCTTGCAATAGGGGTTCCGGTCTTATCATATACTGCCGTACCTTGACCAGCTTCCCGGAGTTGCCCAGAAGCGGCCTTATGGAAATTGTTATTTGGATTTCGGACGGGCATTGTCTTGGTAGGATCATCCTCGTCTCGAATGAATGGGCAGGTGCCCATCTTGGTATATGCGTCCATTACGTCTTTCATTAATTATCTCCCTCGGACGACAATAGATCATTATGATCTTGCCATCTCTGATTTAGTCTTCGAATGCGTGCCATGTTACGGGCACACGTCTCATTATTATTGAAATATTCTGTAACCATTATTCGATTATAATCATCCTCGCCCGTCTCTGACTGAAGAATCATCGATAGAATCTCAGCAGGAACAACTGGCGGTAATGGACATGTCATATAGTCATCAGGGATGGTAGAGAATACCGTTTCAATCTTCACACGATCAATGTCAGGTCCACGATTGAATAATGATGCACACCCTGTGATAAAAATCGAGGCGATGCATACTAGTAGCACTTTATTCATTGTCAGATAACTCTTCTTGTAGGGTAGCGGCTCGCTGGTTGAGCAATGTCATAAACACTCTGGTCCTATTGGATAGGGAACCATCAGCCTCTGGGACTTGTCCGGTTCTAACCGTGTCTTGGAGAGCTGTTATGAACGTTGCTTGCTCAATAGCTTCTGATTGGGCCAATGCAAGTTCCTTTTGAATTTCACCATTAAGGTTTCGTTCAACAATCAACGACGCATTGGCAGCGTCCAATTCAGTTTGGAGTTGTGTTGCATTACATTCGTTAACAACACTGTCCCTTATAGCATCTCCGAACTGATTTGTCAAGAGTATAATCAGTCCCACTGCCATCACCCCGAGAGTGATTTGCCAGTTTTTTAATACCCAACCAATAATCGCGCCTAGAACCACCATGACGTATTAGTATTGCTCATCATCTTCAGGGTTCTTGGACGAGATTGCAACACCAAAATGGACAGTACCCTCGTCAGAACCAGTAGCAGCGTCAACATTGACCTGAGTCGAACCAAAGTTAGCAGCAAACCGATGTGGGTTCTTAATGATGTCTCCACCGCGAAGGGCACGCTTCAGCGCTCTAAGGCCTCTTAGTTGAAATGCATAAGGATCACGACCAACCGGGACTTTGACTTGATACTCGCCATCTGTCCACATCTCACCGTCAGGACTGCCAACCGATTGAGGGGACATTAGGATTTTACCACCAAGCTTGGTGATTGTCTTATCGACGATTGCATTAACCTTCTTCACTACACCGGGCTTGAAGAAATTCCTAACCTTACCTAGAAGACTAGCTTCGTTTGTTACATCAACCATATTAATCTTCCTGATCCATCTCAACAGCACCATCGGTTTTGTCCATAAAGTTCATGAATAGTCCCTTGTTGGTGAATACTTTGCGTTTGGTGTTGCCTGTTTGCTCATCAGGATATTGAACAATCCATCTTTGAACTGCTTCGTTCTGCATTAGACGAATCGCATCGATAACACTGTCTTCGATATCGCCCTGCCAGATGTTTCCTTCAACCTTCATAGGGTTCTTTGGAATGTGAGGGAACTTGGCATTTGCACCACGTAGGCCAGTGTTCACAACATCATCAGCATCTTTGATATGCTGATCTTTTTTAGGAACCTTCGGAGCTTTGACTTCCTCGATAGCGTTGCCAGACTTTACTGTGTCCTCGGCGTGGCGATAGACAACCTTTTTAGGGGCAGTCTTCTTGGCGATTTTGGATTTAGCTCGTAGCTTGAACTTACGGCGACCATGACGAAGCTTCTTACCAGAACCGGGTTTCTTGGCATCGGTCGGAAGTGAGATACCACCACCACTTACCGAAACACCACCTACAGACTCATCAATTTCATCTTCGGCTTCATCTTCGTCTGGCTCACCGTCACCATCTTTGTCCTTAGGCTGAATATTATTCACCTTGACCTTTTTGGATTCTCCGAGACGTGAGATAGATGCAGCCGCAGTATTACCGAGAGGATTTCCACCAACAGGCAACGCAACTCCATCGGATGGAATTGGTTCACTGACAACAGAACCATCTTCGGCATCAGCGACATCATCGGTCGGTGCCACGAATGGAGCGGTTTGAAGCTTGACCAGTTTTTGAAGAGCGGTTTGCTTCAGCATTGCAAGTCTAATTTTTCTTGCTGACATAGACTTCATCAGGAAATACGCATCTGATAGGCCATCCTTATCGAGGATGCCTAGAGTAGCTCTTAGAGTTCCCTCGAACTGAGATGCCGAAGACGAGAAATTACTATCGTATTCAGATCGACCAAACTCATCAAAAATTTGATCAAGCTCATCATCAAGCTGCTTGGCCATACTGTCAATTTTAGTGACGGTCTTAAGACGATATTCGGAGTCTTCGAACTGAAGAATGTACACCCGAGCATCTCCGGATTCGGAATAGGTTTCGTTGACGTGTGCAACGTCCTTGATATAATCTTCAAGCTGTTCCCAGAAACCTTTGAGTGCTTCCATGATACGCTTACGATCACCGTCAGTATATTCGATGCTTTCGGCAATACTGAAGGATTCATTTTGCTTCCCACCCAAAGTCTTGCCCTTAGGAGCTTTGATTTCAAAAGCATCATCGCCGTATTTTTCACGGGCTTGTCGGGAAGCAGATTTAGAACTACCGATAACCTCACCAAGAAATTTTCCTAGACGATCAAAGACGTGCCAAATACCTTCATGAAGAGTGCCTTCACCTCTCATACGAATTTCAGACTCTTCGTCCTCTTCAGGCTCATTCCCCAGACCGGACTCAGGATCAACATTAGGACCACCCTCATCAGGTAGTTCGTCGAAAGCCTTGACGTCAGATGCAGGTGCTGCCGAAGGAGAAGGAATAGGCTCCCCAGCAACAGAACCAAGATCACTCTCATCGCCCTCTAGGCCGTCCTGAACATCGTCTGGATGCGGAGTATCGGTCATAGCAGAGAATGCTCTGATAAGTTCGTTCTCGTTTGGCATTGTCAGATGAATGACCGAACCGGCAGCAGAAGACTCTGCCCGGCATTGGAACACTCCACCCTTTGATTGGGTGAACCCAACAAGCACTTCAAGATTTCCGCCCTTACGAGAAATTCTAGTTTCGAAGACTTCCTTATCGAAGGCCTTGTTCAGTGCCTTGGATAGGTTTTGAGACATCGATAGAACAGCTTCGTATGCAGTGTCCCTCATGTCGGCACCCGGAGACATTTTCATAATCATGAACTGGTCATGGTTCTGATCGTCATGGATATCGAACACGTCTGGCCGACTAGTGAATTTTGAAGACATTTCATACCAGAGCTTAAGACAAACATCGGTCAGATTGTTGACCAATGATTTACCGGCAAGGTTATTCTTCGATTCCAGCATTCGGCTATATGTTTCAGCGATGCTGGCTGTTTGTGGGTCTTGGGTGAACGACATGTATTTCCTCGTTAGATCGATCTAAGTTCTTCTATGACAGCCTGATCTTGGGTTACGTTAATATAATCGGTCGGGCCAATGTAATCCAAATATAATAAAATGGGTTTCAACACAGTCCAGTGCTTATGTCCCATTTTAAATTCCATCATTTTATTTGCAGCCTCAATCCCAAATACATTGTAGATCAAGATCACATGATTCATAATGAGGCGATACGAAAGTTGATCGGTAGTCAGATATTTGTTAATCAACTTCTTCACATATTTAAATGCCTGAAGATCGCTTTCGAATTCTGCGATGCCTCCGACACACTGCGGATTTCTATAATTCCTGTATGCATAAAGCACAAAGGTTTCAGAGTTTAACTCCGTAAGATGCTGCATGAAAAATCCCTATAGTGTTGGTTCATTGTACCAACTACTTATTCAGCATTCTTTGCAGCCCATGCGGCTTCAACCAGATGACGGACATTCTCAATTTTCATACGACCATCGACCTTAACACCGAGTTCTTCGTCTTCAGAAAATCTACGGAAGGCCTTCATATCGAACGTGTCGAAATCTGGTCCAGCATCGGCTTCAATAGTAAATTCTTGGGCGGCATATGGTATTGAATCTTCTACAAGGGCCTTCAATGCTTCAAGGCGCTCAGGGTCAATACTCATATCTACGGGCTTTGGTTCAATAGTAGCAACAGGAGCGTCCTTCGATTCATTTTCATATCGATATTGTGCTACCTGTGTTTTAGTGAACCGTCGAGCGATTAGTAGCTCATAAGTGTCGGAATGATGCCAACCCTTTTCACTGATAATAACTCCGGCTTTTGCTGCCCATGCTGGTGGTGAAACTTTCTTATCCATTATTTGTATTCCTATTCGATATAGTAAAAGTGATAATCATCACTGACGAATACGTTACCATCACCAATATCTTGGAGGAACAGTTCCTTACCGTCAGCAAACTCAATATCAAGGGCACGCTGGCTCTTGACATACTTTGCACCTTTGACTTCATTATCAGTCAAAGATTCAACTTTTAGTCCTAGGGTAGTCACCTTTGTCATGACCATCCCCTGCTTCAATACGCTCATAAGTTTCCTGACACTGACAGGCTTTACCTTGTCTCGGAATTCATCCCATGTCATATCCTTACGAACGGAGTCTGGTTGTACTGAGGGAGACTCGCCCTCTTGCTCAAAATTTCCTGATGCAAATGAATCTGCGTCTGGCAGCTCATCTCCGTCAACTGCTTCACCCATACCCACCGGAATATCGATGTCTGGAACTGTTCTGGATACTGGTCGAGCATCAGATCGAAGCTTTGAAATAATCTCTCGTTGATCTTCGGTAGCAATAGTCGTGGTGGCTAGAACTTCAGCGATGTCATCAATCAGATATGCCTCACCAGAACCTTCTTGGATTTTGGTCTTGACCTGTCCACGATTTTTAACCTGACTTCCCTTGGAATGTCCTACAGGAATCTTGGCTTGCTTCTTGATGGGTTGATCTTGCTCTTCAACGCTAGGATCATCCTCAACAGCACCCATCCACATGTCGATCATGTCCTGTTCCGGCTTGGGAACATTACGGCCACGAGGAACGTCCATACGAGCATCCTGATCGGCACGTCTTGGGTCTTTGGCAGGCTTGGTCTTAGCTTCCGTCATGACCTCAAGCTGTTCTCGGAAGAGAACCTTGTTTGCCATATGACCACCGAGTTCAACCATGCCCTCTTTGTCTTGGTAATAGGTCACAGATACGACATCATCGCCGTGTTCCTTAATGACCTTTACATAGTTGGCACCGGTCGGAAACCCGATAACGCCTTTGTTTTTAATTTCGTACATTGAGTTTCCTCGTTTAAGTTTCAAATCTATTTATATCAATTGGATTTCGGGGTCTATTAAGAGAAGCCGCTTTGGCCAAGTCGATATGTGGCAGTCCCTGAGGTATACGCCGAACAGCTTAGTCGATAGCTGACACCCTTTTCAATCTCCTCACCAGCAGTAGACACTGGGGCAGTGTATGTGGCAGTGGTTTCCCATGTGGCTCCATCATCGAAAGTTCGTTGAAGATGAACGGTAGCCGTAAAGGTTCCTTGGATGGAAATATTGAAATTGCGGAATAATGGAACGTCAGTGCTTTCCCCGGTTGCTCCAAATGTTCCTGATAGAATTGCGCTCATTATGGTTTCCTTAGATCATGAGGCCAAAGTCTCTTGGACGCCCCGTTAGAGTTTTCGACAATGATATAATTACAGCCAATAGTTTTGACCGACACCTTCTCATTAGTTTTTTTGATAATTGCGTCGTCGCCCTCGGTCAGGACGTTTTCATCGAAGAATCGCTCACGCTTCTCTGACGGCTCTTTATCGAATTTAGGCCTGAAGGTAGCCGGAGTGCTTTCTTTCAAGCCCAGCGCCTTCCTGTGCCCGTTAAAGACACTTCTAGCTTTGTCCCGAGTGTTGAACGGGGAGTTTTTCATGAAAGTGATAAAGTCTTCGGCCTCAATGGCCTCGATAAGTCTGGCTTCGGCATTTTCTGCGGACCAGTTTTGGAACGTAACCCCGTTCGGGAACATTTCATTTTCTTGAGATTCACTCAATGGATTTGATTGTGCTGTTGTTGGAAATATTGAGACGTTGGTAAACCCATGTGACGATAACTCGGTCAGCACTGACTCAAGAGTTTCGATATTTTCATCGATACGAATTGATCTAGCATATCTTGGGAATGCTTGTCTGAATTCCTTTAATCGATCCGGTCCATTTGAATCCGGTTTACCATAGATGAATAATTGGGAATTGTTGTCCTTGGCGATCAGGGCCGCGTCTTCAAATATTTCACTATGCTTTTTACTTGGCACTGACAGGTTACCAAATATCACAACAGCAGACTTGACTGGCAGCTTCACATCAAGTGCCGGTAATTTGCCCATAAATTTTGAGAATGATTTAATCATGATTAGTGTTTACGATCCGCTTTTCGAACATCAGGGAGAAGCCTCTTCCGAAGCTGTTTTAGCTGACCTTCACGGGCCGAAGTCTGTCTTTCAACTCTGGACTTACCAGCAGCAGAAAGCTTGGACTTTGATACACCATGAAGGAATTTCTTTTCGACGCTACGTCTAGCTCTACGTTGGGTTCTGGACACCAGAGTTTTGAGACTAGCGGTTTTTCGTTTGGCGCGTCTTACCGCTACCTTCAATGGACCCTTACGGCGTTTGGCAGCACGCTTAAGAGACTTCCTACCCATAAAGGATAGTCCTGCCTCTGAGATTAGGGGATCGATATCTGACATAAATAATACTCCTGAAAAGGTCTTCAGAAGTATTTATACATCCACTATTCTACATAATGAATTAGATTGTATGCCTTATCATCAAAATGGTAATTGGGAATGTTCCGGCTATCCATATTCGACACACAATTGGCAGTACCAGCTCCTCCCGGAAATGATATTCCCACAATTGGAGAATATAGGTATGGATATTTGGACATGTCCATACCTATAGAATTTAGATATTTTCTGATATGAATATCAGCCTCACACATCTCCACATTTCGAGCATGTCCAGCGCCTTTACCATACAGCTTCCATTGTGCAATAAACGTAACGAATGGAACATTATTCATCACACAATATTGCCGGGCAAGGTCATCAGCACCACGAGCATCACCAACAATGACACAATTGAGTTCATGAAGAGACATCACTGCATCCATTGTATCGGAGACAAATTTCGACTTTGTATATAATCGACCACCAGTCACCAGCAAAGGCCGTGGAGGCTCTAACTTCAACATATCCGGATATCGCCAGAGGCTAATATTCGCCATGGTCTTCATCGCTTTCTGACAGTTGACTCTCTAGTGATGCAATAGCCACATGGAGATTATCAAGATGAACTTGAACAATTTCAATCGCGGCTGGATCATCAGCAAAGGAATTCATAATATCCCTGATGGTGACTGCCATAATATCCGCCTGTGCTTGACGGTAGTGTAGCTGAATCTCTCGTTCGAGCATGGTGTTTTCCATGAACTCTGCCATAGCTGCGAGGCCTTCATACATCTCTGTGTCTTGAAGGGCTTCAGCATCGAAGTTAGGCTCATCCTTCAACTGTTCGAGCATCCATGCTCCCAGTATCCATTCAGAAGAGTAAGGTTGGCTCATGATGTTCTTTCGATTAGTTCTGTTAGGACCGCCCGAAGGGGATCATTAATTCGAGTTGATTTGTGGACGATATCCAACATGATATCATTCTTGATTAAATCCTCAAGCTTGTTGTATTCATCACTCGTGTCTGAGGCTGACATATTATAGACAGCCTCTCGGTCAACACAAATATGGTTCTTATAACCAATCGTATAGTTGATCGTATAGCTGCCATGGACATGTTGATATACTTCGGTGAACGATACCATGTTAGTCTCCTTCAGGATCATCAAGACCAGTTCCATTGCATGCGGCACATGGAGGGCTTCCGTTATCGTCATAATATCCACTGCCAGAACATGCAATACATGGCTCTGGTGGTTTTGGTATGCTCTGCATGCGTTTTGGTATTCTAACCTTAGCCATAATATTCTCCATCAGATAACTAAATCTTATGACGAATATACCAGATGGTTTGGTATTGTCAACCAATGGGACCAGTGGCAGGGATTAAAATACTGTGGGACAATACAATAACAGTATCCTTGTTGGGTCGCATCACCAAAACTTTGGAACCACATCCCCGTATCTCGGGAAAATATCGAGAACTGTACAGGACAATGCCGTATCGATTGGTTCCTCTGATTTGAACCAAATCGCCAACTTCGAAGGTACATGCACTGGGGCTTACTTCCGACTCACGCTCGTATCGATCAGAGGTCGGAGCAGCGCTACATCCTATTAGAAATAGAGCCACTGTGATTGCTGCAAGAAAGATAATGATCTTCATGGGGGCATTCCTTATGAAAAATGATGGGGGCCGAAGCCCCCATCCCTTATGGTTTAGTTAGACTCTCTGGTCATGTGCATGAAGAATGGCAGTCCACCACCTTCACCACTGGAATTGTACTGAGACAACGCACCATCCCATTTCTCGATTGCATTCAGCATCAGGATATCTGGATTCTCATCAATGGCCGCTCCCTGAATTCGAAGAGCTTCGGCTTCGGCAGTGGCACTCAATACCCGAGCTTCGGCATCTGCCCGAGCAACAAGCAATACAGATTGCGCTCGACCATTAGCTTCGGCAATCTCAATTTGAGCTTGAGCCTCGGCAGTAGCAATCTGATTTTCTCGTTGAGCAGCTTCCTGATCAGCTTCTACCTTCATTTCGATAGCTCGCTGAACCTGTGGAGGAAGTCGAAGTGATCCAATCCAATAGATGTCATTAACGACAATACCCTGAGGTGCAAGTCGATCTCGAACAGCGGCTTCGACCGTATCCATAATCTCAACTCGACCAGACCCATAGATATATGCAGCGTTCACATTGGAGGCAGCGTTATTAAGGGCATCCCGGACGATGTTTCGAATTCGCTGATCCGTAATTTCCTCGATACCCAATCGATAGGTTTCGAAAAGGTCAGAAGCTCGATCAGGAGTGATTTGATATGAGATGCCAATGTCGGCATTGATATCAAGACCATCCGAGTCTTGGAAGCTGAATGATTCGTTGTTAGGCGAACCTTCTTGACGGTCAGCGGTCCAGACATAATTCTGTTCAAATGTCGGGAACAGATACATATCAGTACCCATACCGAGCCATTCATATCCGACACCAATTTCTTCGGCAACAACACCGGAGTCTGATCCAAGGTTATGGACTTTGACGCCGACATAACCGGCCTGAACTTGACCACACCCGGTCAGGGCGAGTCCTACAATACCGAGCAAAGCGGCTTTAATCAACATTTTCATTGCGAATACTTTCTATCTTGAGAAGGTTAGAGACATGGCCAATGGCAATAATATTACCAATGACGGTGGCTGCAACTGCCGGAATTGACAGAGCAACTAGTAGACTTGAGTTTGTATTCAACAGGAATCCTAAGAGTCCGTTGAAGAGCAATACATCAAGCATGGCAAGGACTGATAAATACAGCCACGGAAGATATTTCATTTATACTACTCCTATTGTGTATCGAATAAACGAGGAGCTTCGAAATTGATCAATGCTGTTTCCCCGTCATATGGCCGACATGTAGTGACTGTAGTCCAAGGGCCTTCACTGACAGACTCGGCAGTGGCATCCCACACATTATCGAACATCTGGGACATTGTAGCACAAACACTCTCTGTTGACAATAGCTCCCAGCGAGAAACTACACCTTCACCATCGATACGCCATAGAGTCATGACATAATCTCGTTCGACCGGCTGAGATACGTGGGAGTGGTTCACCAATCCTATAAAAATAGCGACCCATGCTAATACGCATGCAATAATTACCAATGCTGGTAATATAAATCTCATCACACTTCCTCCTTATGGTTTTCAAGGTATGCGATAGCTCGTGCTATCGGGCAATTATCTTTCTCATCAAGCCAATGTGTTTGACAATACCCGTGATGATCCCAATGATCACATGGCCCATCACTGGCAATCAAATCTTCAAGAATACTTCGAAGTTCGGCATCCATAATAAATTCCTATCCTAATCTCATTGGCCGAAGCAACCGAGTTTGCAAGGCACCCTTGTATTCAGTGTGTTCCTTGATGGTAGCTCGAATGGAAATATCAATACCCTTTGGGCCTAAATTGGACGAACCACGATACACGTACAAATTATAATCAGAGTCAATCATAGCCGTGATATAATATGAACCATACGTGCCTTCATAACGGTTCGATGCGGTGATTGTCACATTATACGAATTCCTCTCACCGATAGTGCCAACATGTCGAGATTTCGCTCGATTAATTTCTGCGGCAATAACTTTCAATTCTCTGGCAAGGAAGAGGCCACGATCTACACATTCATCCTTACAGCGATGACATACTGCGATAGCAATATTTTTAGGGTCACCAACCGTCAGTTCAGCTTCGCGATCTGCCCACCACAGAACATATCCATCTTCAAGATCAGTGAACGCAGTACCAATATGTTTACCGAAAGGCATCACACCAGCATCAATCATACGAAGGCGCTCGATGTCTGCGGGATGGGTAATAGCGGTGCCATGCGGGGATAATTCAAAGTCCACATCGGTCATGCAAGTGACTTGAGGATGGTCCTTATAAACGCTGTTGGAATACTCCAATGCTTTGGCCACAGCCTTGTCACGATCAGTAGAAAGGTTCTTCACATAGTTATCAGTATATCTGCGATCAGTTTGGATACAACGACGAAGCGTATAGTAGCCATTCTTCATGCCAGTGCCGATATAAAGTGTGATGTGTGGGTTAGACATAAGAACTCTCCATCGCTCCGATGATCAAGGTATAGACCATGGGGCGATGGAGGTCAAGCTAAAAATTACAGCTTGGCACGTTCTCGGATATTATCGAAATGATCGTCTTGTCGAAATACTCCATTTCGATAGACCATATTCATGGCATTATTGGTACAATCAACTGCGACACTATCCATCCGATATGTGGTGAATGTGTTGTCCGGATTGCGAGTTGTCATGAGACGACCACTCTTAGACGATTTGCCGCCTTCGATTGGGTCTTTGAACACATCTCTCCATTCGCCATTAACTCGAATGGCCGAAGCCTTCATAGCGAACTTGAAGGTATCTCGATTGATACCCTGAAGCAAAGCACCACCCATACCGAAAGCAATATTCTCGGCAGAGAACCCAGCCTGTTTCAGGTTTTCAAGAATGTCACCAATCGACTCATGATTGATACCATCACCTTGGATTACCCGAATGTATGGAGGGAGGACTTTATATCCAAGCTCATTGACAGTGTATCCGAACTGTTCAGACAAAATCTCAATACATTTCACAGGCACTGTACGAGGATCACCGGAGTCTGGTCGAACAACCAATACCTTCCCATGATCTTCAAGGGCCTCAACGTCATGCTTGAGAGTTCCGCCCCAGATGTTCTGGCATGCATTATAGATGTTATACGAGTCAGAGACACATGCGGTCAGAGGACTAGGAGATTTGATAGCATTGTCAAGCACTCGACGATACATTTCAGTTTCGCCGTCCTTGCCCCAACTGGTAACCGTTGAGTGTTCAGTGGCCGGGATCGAGAAGCCTACCATATCAGCATGATAATAGCGTCGAGCATATACCAGTGCATCCATGGTGTCGGACCCCATGAAGTTTACCATGTGGGCCATGCCACCAATTGCAGCAGACTCACCACTGGAAACACCCCGAGAACCGAAGTCGTGAAGCTTGAAATCAATGCCTTCAATGTGACCGGCAGTTTCCATCATATATTTCTTGATGATCTTTTTGATTTCTCGGGACTGGGTGGCAACCGTGGTCGGATACCAAATAGCCCGAAGCAGACCAGTCTCGATAAAGGATGTCAGCCAAGGAACCTTAGGGTCGGTATTCTGGACTTGGACCAGACATGTGTGGAGATTGACCACAGACCCTTCAGGAAGGGCTTCGATGACAAGAGGAAGCATGCCATCATGTTCAGTGACGATATATTCCCAGCCCTCACGATTGAAGGGAACTCCATGGGCGGCACAGATAACTGCGGCTTCCTCGACATCATCCATGGTCACAGGATCAAGGAGATATTCCTTGATATATCCCTGCACACCCATAAGAACAGTGTCTTCCCATCCGTCAACATCACATCCTCGGGCTTCGATATACGAGCTAACGTATTCGGCTCCGTCAGGATATTGTTCAAAATGGCTGTGCTTATACGAGTCAGTCGAGAGAATTAGATTACGTTTATACATCTTAGAACTCCATCTAAGTTAGGGTTGTGCCTTACTGGCTAAAGTGGGACATGAGGAGCGGCCATACGAAACAACATTCGTTCGATGAACTCATCAGTGCCCCAAATCTCAACAAGCTTACCAATACGAGCGCCGTTTGGACTGCCTGTGAGAACTAAATATATATCCTTGAAAAACTGCCGAAGGTTGCTATTGCCGTAGAACTCATTTCCCACGTCATAAAATTCCTTCTGAAGCTCTTCCTGTGTCATGCCCGATTCCAATCTAGGCATAACCTTTCGCATCGCACTTACGAAATGACCAGCACGATCCAATACTGATTGAGTGTCAGGATATCCAACATCATAGTCTGGGTCATAAGTGTCCCAGCTACCATCCCAATCAGGGTCTTGTCCGAAGTTTGTATCTACATACTCCGTAACGAACAGATACGAAGCGATTTGATTGATATTCATATCACATACCTGCGGTTAACTTGTTAATGATATGCCCATGATCTTCAAAGAATTCATCCTCCTTGATATCAGAGAGCGGCATCCAGAATGCCAAGGCGGCATCATCAGAACCTTTCACTCTAGGCAGGCTATCTTCGGCAGACAGATTGATGTGGAAGGCTGTAGTGATAACTCGCCCTCGATCTGAACGCTTAGGATGATCAAAAATCTCCTTGGTTCTGATATTAGCACGGAGAATTCGATCAGACAAGTCAATTTTCGTCTCTTCCCGAAGTTCTCGCAGTGCAGCTCGCTCCAATGTCTCATCACCTTCGATGTGACCACCCGGAAGAGCATTCAATCCCTGACCGGGCTTGTGCTTACGCTTGACCACCAGAACATGGCCATTCATCGTCACGACCGTATCGACCGTAGATACAATGATAGGGAACTTTGAAGGATCATACTTTTCGTTGAAATCCCACTCACCGGCAAGATCGATCAAGACCTTCTCGTTGTCTGGTGTCAAAATACTCGGATCGATCATCGAGTCAATATATGCTTGATCGAGCTTTGCATTATTTGCCCATTTATCATAGTAGGCTTCACGGATATCAGAAGCGTGCATTACGCTAACATTCCGAGCATAGCAGCCTGACCATTCAGGAAAATATTTGAGATAGTATGACGAGTCGTCCTTGTTGTATCCGGTCATTGCAACGACTGGTTCATCACCATCGTCCGGACCACTGACCTGATCGATCCATATGGCTTGACCGATTTTATGACGTACATGTGATACCCATTCAGTATCCGAATAGAGTGAGTCATTGATAGGGGTCATCGACACCCGAGATTCATCAATGCCTGCAAGGGCGAACTGACGCCGCCACATTTCTTCTCGTTCGCGATATGTAAAGGGATTTTTGGGACGCCGACTCGAATTGGCCGAACCAATCCCAATAATGACATGCTCTGCATGCATCAGGGCGTACTTGACAATATTAACATGGCCTTTATGTACTGGCTGAAACCGCCCAATATAAACAGCATAGTCGTTAGGGTAATTCTTATGAGTAGTCATGACTTAGAACTCCATCTAAGTTAGGGTTGTGCCTTACTGGCGTATTACTTATCTTCGCTAATCAACTTTCTGATTTTGGACTTTGCATCTTTCATGCTGTATGCATATCCGAAATGAGCAATGGGATGATTCATGTCCGCAAAGCACCAAATGTCAATATCATCATCAAATGTATCATATGCCTTGATGACCTTCACGATCACATGATCTCGATAGATCACATTCCCGCTTTGATCTTTATGTAGATCGAAAAGTTCAAGCAACCAATTTTTCATAATAGTATCCTACCACATCATATTGGGTTTGTCAAATGCTATTTGGCGTGTAAGAGCGTGGTTAGCAGTCGTTTGGCAGCCGCGTCATTCTTGGCCATTTGAGATATCTCAAATACTGCATGATCACGTCGCCTTGCTGTAAATCTTGGATCGATTGCAGCGTCGTACAATGCCTGATCAATGTACCGCTTCTTACGGAGACTGTCAAGTGCTGGTTTATACACATTCTCAGGATAGATCGACACCATGGTATAAACGAAATCCCTCAAGTTTGACTTATGGAACTCGACACCATGCAACACAAATCTCTTGTCATATTCGCCAGAAGCCCCGTATGCATTTTTTTGTATTCCGGCAGGTCCGTCAAGCCGAGATTGATAGTAATCACCCCCGGTCCATGATGCTCCTAAAAATTCACCATCGGCCTTAAGCGTGATGGAGCGAGGACCACCATCGGCCCTAGACTCATGGCCTTCTTTCCATCTGATATGAATCAATCCGGTATAAGAGCTTTGGTCAATTTCAGCAGGACCGTCCTTGAGCGATCTATGGATATCACCTCTTTTAGTGTAATAAACTTCAGCATATGGAGGCCTTGGTATTCTCGGAACCTTACCATTAACAACATCGATGTCAATGAATTGATTATAGTCTGGCATCTCCTGATTGGACGTAGCTTCGTTAATCTCTTCATCGTCATCAGGAACAATGCGATTCAGTGGTCCAAATATTCTAGTCAGGGCCTCGACCGCTTCATGGATTAGAGACTCTGGAACACCCCACTTTGATCTAAATCCAACGTATCCCATATGCTGTTCAGTCTCATATAGATAATCCTCATCAGACCAGCTAGCATTGAACAACTCGCCAATTGTTGAACCCAGAACAAACTCTGCCGAATCACCAGATTCATATATGTTACCCTCAATGTCATCATGGTAATAGTCAAAGGCACGAGCTATATAAATTTGACCGCCCTTGTATATCCCACGCCAGCCACCTTCAGTCTTCAAAATGCCCTTAGCCTCACTTCTTTGAATGCGACCTAGAATTGGAGAACTATGATGATCAGATTTGATCTTCTTGGATTCGTTAATCGACTCATCGAATATGACAGAGTAATTAGATTTGATATCATCACGCAAATCGGCATTGATGAACCCATTATCAAAATGAAGGTCTAGCAAATCATGGACTTCTCTCAAAGATGTGTAGTGTAGTGTTCTCACCATACTGTTGATAATACCATTGTAAAGCGATCTGCTATTGGGTGTGTTATATTTGTCAGTTTTATTCCATGGTAGGACATCAATAAATCGAGTATCACCCCATGACTCATCGTAAACATACCAAGAATGCAACTGCCTATCATTCTGAATTAATTTAATTTCTGACGGTCCTCCAATTCGAGCATTGATACCATTCTTATCGAAATACAGATACCTAAATCCCTCCTCAAAAATCTCGGATTTGGGATTGGTTGACTCTTCAATCTTTGGCTTCTTCTGAGAATCCTCGACATCAAATACTTTACCAAGGGTCACCTTGGAATCATGTCGCATTTGCTCACTGATAATCTGATTCTCAAAGT
>Ga0208303_1000060_pt1 | contig 42493 bp, 53 predicted proteins | sample CB_VirMetaG_2_FD_184537 | JGI IMG/M metagenome (GOLD analysis project Ga0208303, IMG submission 184537) | Freshwater to marine saline gradient viral communities from Chesapeake Bay - CB_1504_2 Viral MetaG (SPAdes) (version 4) | ecosystem: Environmental > Aquatic > Marine > Coastal | place: USA... | reverse complement strand
GTCTGATTGATAATTCAGGGTATCCATTTACTCCAAACATTCCCGAACCTGTACTCGGAGACGGAGTATACTGAAACCCGCTACCTTGTTGGGCAGGAGATGTTGGCCCAAACCCTTGAAGGTCTTCTAGTGTAAAGTTGGTGAGAAGATAATTACTAAACTCATTTGGAGTAAGGTCAGCGATGTTTTTAACTTGCGCTGCATCTCCTGTTCCTATTGTCATCTGCCCATATTTTGCGGCTATCTGTGACTGTAACTCCGGGTTGCTTTTTTGTATAGCACTAATACCCTTAAGCGCTTGAGACTTTCCATATAAAGGTGCAGCAGATATAGTTTGTTGCACTGCCGAAGTTATCCCTTGTACACCTTGTGAGATAGCTGCATTACGTCGTGCCTCAGCCGCGGCTGCTGACATCTGAGCCCCTTCCGCCTCTTGAAGGTCGAGACCTGCACCAACATCCCTAAGTCGTGAAGACTCCTCTGCTGTAGCGGCCTCAAGATTAAAGAGGTCTTGAGCCATAGCGGTGCGTTGTGATGCTTGCCCTTCTTGTTGGGCTTGTAAGACCCTACCCGCTACTGCGCCTGCTCCCCTTTGGTCGCCCTCGGTAGCCGCTTGCATAGCGGTAGCCCCTTGCACAAGCAAAGCTTCACGCTCACGCTCATATGCCTCCATAGGGATAGAAAGAGATTCCATATAATTTACCTTTAGCTTCTCACGGGCTGCGTTCATTTTATTTTTAGCCGCAGCTTCAGCTTTTCTGCGCTCATTTTTTGCGGTACTAGCTTGACTAAAAGACGCAGCCGAACCTGCTACCGCAGTGGCTGTTCCAATTGCTGCCCATCCTGCTGCTGATACACCTAGAAAGATTCCTGCCATAACAGTTGTATTTTTTTAATTGTTTCTTGAGGAAGGTTTTTATAATCATCTGTATAGACATCTGCTTCAGCTTCCTCAAAAGTTTCTGCATCTGTCTTGTATACACAGCACCATTCAGTATCTTTATGTATATATAACACCCTTTGCGTCCCCGTTTGTGTAAATATTTTATGTGGGGCTTCAATGGTTTTTACAATCCCTTCGTCTGTTAAGTACGACACCTTCCCTTTTAAAAGAAATGAAGGGTGCTGCTGCTTATGAATCATACTGACAACCACCGAACCTTTAGGCATAAACAGCTCTCTTGTATATAGGCCGCCTTCGATATGTTGCTTCAAAGGAAAAACCTCCTTCATCTCATCTGACTGCGGAGTCCCCACCTCATGACACATAGCCTCCTCAAAAAAGCTAAGTTTTTTTTTGAAAGCATCAATGTTTTCCCATATCAATCCTCTATGTGCCGGGATTTCAGATATTAACCTTATAGGTAGTGTACTATCTTCCATTACCTGCAAAGATAGTAAAATATCAAGGAAAACTTTTCATGACATCCGACTGTACTGCAAACAGTTCAGCCTGTGTCCTACCACCATGAGTTAATGTGGTAACAGCATAGTGTCCAAGGATTCCATGTGACTCAGCTACAGGGTTTTTAACATACAAGAAAAACTCTGTGCCTGTAGGGGGTAAAGACCCTGAAGTTGTGTCTACTATAAGCTGATTGACCCCTGCCTGAAGGTTTACGTTGACTGACGTTACTTCTCCACACATAGTAGGTGTTAATCCATAGTATAAGATATCTCCTATATTTATAATACCTGAGACCTGCATAGACACAGGGAAGTTTACCTCTACCGCTGCAGGAGAGGACGTGTCTATAGACACGCTATTACCTATACCATTTACTGAACGTAAAGCGTAGTCAGTTGTCTTGTTCTCGTTTCTAACAAACGCAAACCATACCTGCTCTTTCTTTTCAAACCACGTTGAATTGATAGTAAGTGACTCTTGTATATCTGATTGCATAAAAGCAGACCACGCTTCAGCTCCTTGTAAAGCTATGGTCTTATACAGCTTATTCTCTAGTGGAGACGTGTTAAATACTGTACTTACTGTACTATTATATACAATGCTATAAAACTCATTGCGTGTAGTATTTGAGTTGTGACGATAAAGCTCTCCCCTATAAAAAGTATAGAAATAGTTATTCATACCTATCATCCAATCAGGATAGTAGGAATAGAATGACGGCCAACCCTGTACTCTTTGGTCTGAGTCGTATGTTAATGTATAGTCTGTAAGTGTTACTGCCATCTTTTATTCTATTAACATGTGCCTGATGCTACAATTATACCATCTGATATTTGAAACCACGTAGAGACACCGCTTATCATAACTGCTATAAATCCATCTCCTGCAGGCGTAGCCCCAAATTGGTCTGTAAAAACATATGAGTGTAAAGCAGGGTCTCCTCCTGTAACTCCTGTCGCAGCAACAAAATAATGATTCGTCCCTCCTGCGAGACAAGCAGCAGCACTTGTAGTTTCTAAAGTAGAAGTTAAAGTTGCCGGGATAAACGCAGCGCAAGCAACTTCAACCGACCATTGAGCCCCTTCACAAGGGACAATATTTTCTATTTTTAAAGTATTAGGTTTTGCAGCTGTCTTAGGGATAACCATAATGCATAATCCCGGTACAGTAGCTTTAGGGGATATATCGCCTGCTGCTATAGTAATCTCCTCTGACCCACCCTCTAATTGATAAGAGGTATTATTTGCTATATACTTTAGGTAGAAATCAGTACCTTCTATATCAGGACACTCAGATGAGTTTGTCCCGGAAATAGTAAAGTTTCCGGGCGTAGAACTCTGTATCTTTCCATAATTTGTGGACGTGAGTTTATTATAGGATATCCCATTATGCGTAGCACGTATACCATTAGAAACTGAGTAAGGAGTATACTTTACAACTACAGCACCTGTAGAAGCCCCCATCTCAAAGTTAGCAGTATATAATCCTAACCCTGCATCTTCTGCTTCTACTTCATCTACGTCACAGTCCGGAAGACAATCACCACATGTAGAGCTTACCCCTAAAGAGGGGAGACCTGTGCTAACAGTTTGGAATCTAACTGTACTGCCGTCTGAATACCATCCCTGCGCTGCCGCTGTGGTTAGAGTTGCATTTGTATATATACCTGTAGAGTTAGATAAGTTACTCCCGTTTAGATAATACGTTCCTGTTGCAGTACAGCAACACGCAACAGAAGAAAGAGACACATCGAAACATAGATTGGTGACAGATTTTTTGTCTCTATAGTCATAAATAAGATATAGGTTAGTTCCTGTAGTTCCCATACTAAAAGTTCCCGATACATATGGAGAAGTTCCTGTAGGAGTTACAGATGATGCGGCGGCAAGAAGGTTACTAATACCTGTTGCCGTATTGGGATAGCTAGCGTTTGTTCTTAGGGATAGAAGGTCATCATCAACCTCATAGACGTATGTATCCGCGGCTATTTTATTAGAAGCTATAGTAACCGTTGAGTTATCGCTTGGGAAAATACCCTCCCCTTGGTATCCTGTAAATGTCTCGTACTGAGAAACGATAGGATTTATTACTGATGTACTAAATTGAACTTCAGTAGACTGTGTAGGAGAAGTATAACCTCCTTGAACAAATCCAAATTCATTATGTATTAAAGCATTAGCATCATTAGCGCTAGTTATACATACCTGAATAATATTTATTAATTCCCCTTGAGGACACTCTACCGTAATCTGAATAGTACCTGTACCTCCGAGAGTTACAACAGCGGTTGTAGGTTTAGTATTAGGCTTAGGAATAGTCGTTGTCCCGGGGACAGTAATAGGGTAAGTACTGCTGTTATATACGACAGAAGCGGTAGGCGCACCATTTAGTACAGTTGTTACTACCTCAAACCCTTCGGATATATCACCTACATTAACTGTATATACTATAGGCGCTCCTGAAACTATATATGTTTGAGTTGTGCCACACGGTATTACCACCTCTTCGGCGGGTAAAGCCCTAACGTTAGATGAAAGCACATATTCATTAGCATATTCATCATATCCACCAAGCTTTTGATAGTCAAAAGAAACTTGGAAAAGGTCTCTAAACCATGTAGACATGTTTTGGTCAGAGATAACCATTAGAGCTTCGTTCTGCCCTGCAGTTCCTCGCAATTGAAGAACTGCTCCACGCTTGGCATCAGTAAAATATTTATCTGCACCATGGCTTGTAAAGCTCTCAGGGTTTTTTGAGATTCCATATTCTTCTATTCGAGCTATCTGAGTGCCTAGAACTTCAGGCACAGAAGTTACTGCTCCCCCTCCAACAGCATCGGAAAGTAAGTTCTTACCCGCTAATACATAAGAAATTTTATCTTCCTGCAAAACAAGTACATCTGTTTCACGAGCAAAGAGTTTTTGAATTGGCCCGAAAGACTGCTCTAAAGGTTTGAAGTTTAGAAGTCCTAGGTTAAACTCGTTTAGCTTATTAACATTGCTTTCTTGATTATATACCCCACTATACGTTATGTCAGCATATCGTCTTATTTCTTTGTAGTCTTGACCTGCTGTCGTTGTTGCACGATTTCCTAATAAAAAAGACTTACCCTCTACTGAGTCTCTGACTTTATAGCTTTCTATTCCATTTCCGTAAGAATAGCAATTAAAGAATTCTGTATTTATTTTAGCGGGAAGAGAAGCCGTTTGGTCTTGTACATTACCATTATGATATCCTGTAGCTGTGTCTATTGTGTATGAAGCTGACGATTCATAGAAGAGGTCAGGAGAAGAGTCTTGAGGAATGGTTTCAAATACTAAAAGCTCATTCGCTCTAACAACTTCTAATTTAGCTGTGAGAAAGGATTTTTTCTTTTTACTAGAACCGCAACAACGAGTTCCGCAAACTGCTAAAAACGTCCTATCTCCTGCTGCACTATAGTTTAATATAGAAAATCTAAACTCTCCAATAGCTGCGCTAGGAACGCCTAAGTCAAGTAAGTCTTGCTCACGTTGGTCATTAAACTCAAGGTCTTCAGGGCATGGAGTTGTAGTAATAGCATTAAAGACTCCGCCAAAAGAAGCTGTTCCTATAGGGTCTCCTCCTGTATAGAAGTCCTCACTAATTAAAGTTTGTGAGATACCATCTCCAATAAACCACGCAGCTAAATCCTCGTACTGCTCTGTTGAGGTATACTCCCTGTCTATGTTGTATTCTCTTTGCTCACAGTTATCATTCTTCCCTTCTCTACGGAAATCTATTTTAAGCTTTATTATAGAGCCTGCAGGAATATCAAAGTCTTCTCCTGTACATCCTGCATCTATCGCTACAGGAAGATTAAACGGAATAAAAAGAAATGGTCTTCTATCTTCTCCTATATTCCAAAAATCCCCTGCTTTTGCATTTAATTCAGGAACTTTAATAATTGAATTTTCGCCTTGCTCCAAAGAAAGACCTGTACTCTCAATAACCATATATGTCCCTGCTACCGCGTTAACATTAGGAACCTCATCAGCTGCAAAAGCTTTTTTCTCAAGCACTGTGATATAATCACAGTCATGAGTTGGGCCGTCTGTATCGCGTTTGACAATTAACCTATCCCCCTCTTCAACCTTCCTTGCATTCTCTCCTTGTAAAAGGATATACACAAGATTCCGAGAGTCATCTCTAAAGAATATGTTTGAGTATATAGTATTATATCCGTCTCTATCAGGTTTAATTCCGAACTTATACCTAGTTGCCCAAGATGGGGCAAGTTGCGTAGGAGGGATTTCTATTCTTATCTTATTCTCTAGGTCACTATTCTTACAAGGAACTTGGATAGCGTTATTAGGGCTTACAAGGGCCGTAGTCGACCTTCCGTAGTCATCCATATACATTATACCCACTTCATACCCTCGATTGCTGTGAAGGCTTTTAATACTTTCAGAAGTGTTTGTATACACACACTCTATCCCTAATATCTCGTAAATGATAAAATAATTATCAGTTGGCAAAGTAGGTGATGTGGGAAGAGGAGCCCTTGCATACCATAGTCCCGGGAAAAGAAAGGCTACCTTATTAGTCCCGTTTATATGAGTAGCCTCAATTGCTTGTGGTACTACAGCTGTAGTGCTTGAGCTTTTCCCTGTAGAATAAAGAAGGAATTGCCCAAGAAACTGCGGAACTCCACAGTTATAATTGTCAGTAAATGTACCCCCCGAACACGAGGTCGGGTCAGACGCACTTGAGACGGGTCTAATAGTAATTGATGTTCCTACTGCATTTTGAAATGCAGAGCTATTTACCCAATCTTCTACCGAGTCGTAATCAGCGGCAAGGGTAAAGGTAGCATCGACAACTATATATGGCGGTAATTGAGCAGGCGGAGACCCTGCCCCGATATATTGCACGGAATTAAGATTAGCAGCATCTACCTGTAATCGAAAAGTAAACTCAAAGGTAGAACCCGCTTTTAGAGCACTCGTGCCATTAGCGTTGATAGCTAATGGAGTAAGGTCAAACTCTGCTCTAGCATCTATTGTACAAGGCACACCCCCTGATATTGCTTCAGGAAGGGAATAGGTAGCAGATACTATACTTTCATACCCACTTGTTAGAACTGTTGATGTTGGAGTAGTAGCTATTAAAGAAGCAACATATTCTAATCTCGTAGGGTTACCACTTAAGTCTATTAAGTCATATCCCTCCTCATAGTTTCCATACATCAACCTATTGCCCATAATAGTTTGGGCCTGAGCTAGCTTAGGAACGTTATCGTAGAGCCTTAATATCTCTGACTCAGGAAGTATAGTAAAAATCTTACTGTCGCTAAAGTTATATACTAAGTCGTTATTATCCCCATATCCCAACTCCTCCTTATCAAGCTTCTCAATAACTTTTATAGTACTATCGTCGGCTTCTTTAAAAAGCAAATCTATACCAAGGACTAAAGCTCCTCCTGTATTGAATGTTATCGCTGCAGTATTGTACTCATTTACCATTCCCTCATTGAGGAAACTTTCAGTAGTAAAGTTAAAGTTCTGAGGAGAAAAAGCCGGAGCACTAAATTGAGATGTAGCAGAGTATTCATTGTCTGCATACCTCCACCTATAAGCAAAGCATATTAACCTCTCCTCCAAAAAAGTTGAGGTTATATTTTCGTTATACGATAAATCGATAGAAGGAGATTGACTCGGGGGTTTTTTTATAACAAGTAGCTCTTCGCTTGTGATAGTATCAACATCTCCTACGGTAGGTTCTCCATAAGATTTTGTAATATTAATCCTTCTTGGCGGGTTAATGTTATCAGTAAAAAATAGTAAATCCTCTACTTTATTAACTCCTGTAATAAGATACGTAGGGTTAAAGTTTAATGTGGTATTTACTCCATCTCCATCATCCATACTTATCACATGGTAAGTAGTTGTAGAGGTTTGAGTGTTAAAAGACAGGATAAGGTCTAGCTTCCTTGTGTTTGAAGAAGCGCTAAAAGTAGGGTCGTGAAGAAACCAATATATAGTTTCATTAGTTCCATCCTCAAATGCCCCAATACATATAGCCAAGCGGCTTAAACCTATACCTTGAACCTTAATATTTGTAAGCTTAGTATTTCCAAGAGTGGTTTCTATCACTCCCATATCATCCTCTTCGGTTGAGCCAATACGAATATTTATCGCGTCAATATATTCCCCATTAGGAACAAGGCGCTCATCAAGCTCCTTATTCATGCGCCCTTTAGTAAAATTCCTTGTATCCTTAGTCATACTTATTTAATCCACTTATCCTTTCCGCGCATACTCATTAGCAATCTGCCGGGATGAATATTGCTGATTCTAATCTTTGCATTTCTAAGCAAAGCACTTTTGCGCTTCTGTGTTCTGCGAACAATATACTCCTGTACATTCAACTTACTTTGTAAGATAGCGTATTCAATATATGCATACACATAATCCTCAAACATTTTATTTACATGAACCTTAGAGTCATCTCCATTCTCCATACCATCTGAAACATATTCTAGGACAACGCTTCCGCTACCGATATTAGAGCTGAAGTTTATAACCCCCATAGTTTTATCTATAGCAAAAGTTGGGTTAGCATTAGCTGTCTCTGTATTCAAAGCAAACCATCCTCCTGCTACATCAGCAGTAAAGTACCATGCCCCATTGTAGCAATATCCCTCATACCCGTCAAAAGAATGACCTGAATTTAGGTAGATGCTTTTCTTCTGACCCGTTATTCTATCAATATCTATATCTGAAAACTCAGGTGAAAGAGCATTCCCATCTGCATCAAATAGAATTTTTGCTTGGTGGTCTTGTAGATATGCTTTTGCATAATTAACCTGAATATTTTCGGTTAAAGGATAAAGAAGTCCATTCTTATATACCGATACCCTAACCCAATTTACAAAATCAGAAGGAAGTACAAAACGATATTGGTCTGTAATATCTAGCTGAAGAACTTTAATTTCTTTAAAAGCATCATAGTTAAGTTCCTGTACAGCACGCTTCGCATGGAACAGAACTTTAAATCTCTCCTCGTTATTTACAAGGCTATGGTTTCCTGAATACATCAACATAAAGTTGTTGACTATATCATACAGGGATACGTACTGATAGGAACCCCAATTAGCTTCTTCAGGAGCTGCCCCCCCGTTCTCGTAATATTGGTATTGACTGATATATGCCATTATCCTTCTTGTTGATTTTCTTTAGTCTCCTCTCCGTTAGCAAACTGATATACATCAGCCTCTCGGATACTTACCCCTGCATACTGAAGAATCTTCATAACAAGATTGTTCTCATCGTCGAGAGGAACTTCAAAGTCTTGATAGTCAGGTTGAGACTGATTGAATATAGGCTCTCCACCTGTAACTACCGAGTATGTCCAATTAGGGTCTCTAGGATATCTAAAGTATTGTGCTATTACCCGACCTGCGGAAGTAATAATATTTGGATATACCTGTAATAGCGACTCTTCAGATGAATAAGATGGATATGTAGTTGAAGGTGCAGTATATATTGAGTTGTTAAGCATAGTAATTTTACTGTGAGTAACTTTTTCTACCTCATTCTGTTGTGTTCCCGCTTTAATAATTGTATAGCTAAATGCTGCAGCCGTTAAAACAGACCCTGTAGTAGTAATCTGAATATCACTATCTACCGAAACCACTGTTAAGTATTGTACTCCCATAGTCGCCGTCTCTACAGCTACTATATCACCCGCTACTATACCTAAAGTAGTAAATCGCTGTGCACTATCAAGAAGGCGTGTTGCTAAAGCCACGAATGATGTCGTTGTCCCAACCGTAATAATCTCTTTATATGCTAAGACTTTATTTACAAAGTAATAGTCACTTCCTGTCGTGGTGTCAGAGGGCATAAAGTATGACCCCGCTACATCGGTGTTTAGATTCAGCCCTCTAGTAACCGAAAATAAATCCATAGATTCCTCAATACCCTTAGCTAGGTCGGCAATACCTGACCCCGATTGGCGAGCATTCTCTTTATTTATCTGATAGTTGTACTGATAAAAATAACTCTCGAATATATCTAACTGTGCCTGCTTTGCAAATAGATTGAAATCAGAGGGAGATAGATACCCGTAGTTATTCTTATTCAGCACAGACAGAACAGTATTTCTAACTGTGTTAATCATTGCCTTGTTTTAGGCAAAGATACGGAAAAAAAAGAGGGGACGCTTTTACCGCCTAACCCCAAACACTATTAGTTGCCGTGATAGATGAGATGGGTAAGGGTAGACCTGCCTCCACTACTACTGCTGTTCCTTTTAAAGCCGATATCCATGCGTTTATAATTGCTTGGACTTGCGTACTGTCTGTAGCACCTCCGCCTGATGAACGCTCATCGAGGGTGTAGGTTAAAACATGCGGATTAGAATTACTATCATGTGAGATTATATTGGTATATATGATTATAGTAGTAGCGTCAGTTCTACGTACATCTTGGATACTATTTACAGGGATATAATATAAGCCCTGATTGTTGTCTCTTAATAGAAGAAGGGGATTCATGCCCACAAAGATAAACAAAAAAAAGAGGGGCATAAAGCCCCTCTCTTTCTTTTTCATCTTAATACTTATGATTCTATAACAGACTCTAGCATCTTTAAAGCTTCGATGCCATCATCGCTCTTTAAATACGAAGCAGTAGCCTGTGTAGCTTCTAGCCCAAATGGAACGGTAAGCATTTTCTTTTTATTATTAGCAGTACTAAACCACACCTCTGTACCTTGACGGCGAGTAGATAATAGCCCTTCATCGAAGAATCGTTGTACATTAGAATTATACTTCAACTCAGGGTCTTGGAGCATATTTAAAAATCCTGATGGGTCGTTCTTAGCGGCAACCAATACATCACGCTTCATCTCAGCGGTTGTGAGGGTGTCCGTATTGCGACCATACATAACACGACAAATATTCTCAAGCTGCTCTAAGGATAGCTGTCGAGCCTCTATAAGCGCATCGACCTCTACATTTAAACTTTCCATCTCTTTAGATGCATCTTTTTCTTTATTGACCTGCACGAAGTGCTTTCCATAAAGGGGGTGCAACTCTAAGAATTTTTGGAGAACTTGATTCGTTCTAGGCGCGAATAAGAAGCCATCATCGAAAATTATAGGCTCAACTATAGCGTTGCCATCCTGTTCGTCTTCAAAAGGAGATTTCTGATTTCGGGCATATCTCAATGCTCGATTCTCTCCGCGCTCTTCATCAAACCACAGTAGTGGTGAGCGACGGCTATTGCGTGTAGGCAGCATAAAGGAAAGGGGTGCTGCTCCCCTTGTAAGTTTGTATGTCTTATCGACATACTTGTCTTTTTTTTGATTCATGATTAGATATAATTTTATAAAAGAAATAAGGTAGGAGACGTGTCCTTGAGGACACGCCTCCCCTCCTTACCTATATTTTGTTACGCATTAAAGATAACAAAGTTGTTAGCTCCTAGAGTACATACTGCACGCTCAGAGAGGAAGTTCACCTGCATCTTATCGATGTCAGATGTTTGAGCCCCTCCTGCAGAACCTGTAATCCAAGACTTGTAACGACGGTCTTCAGTCTCAGACGCACGGTAACGTACATGTAAGAACGGACGCTTCGCGTTCTTTCCAAGGACTTGGTCGTATACAGTAGTTGAACCTGCAGGAACAAGAAGACCATTTACTGCACCGCTACCTACCACTGCAGATAAGTCGCCACGCATAGTTGGGTCATTCAAGTATTTCCAATCAGTCTTGTAAAAGTCATATCCTCTACGGAAACCTGAGAAGCCAAGATTCAACGCCATCTCCTTATCATTATCGAATAATCCGAATGACGCACCTACTCCGGGGCCTGTCGACGCATATCCACCGCCAATAGCGCCAAGCATGTCGTCGATATCGAATCCGAAGTCACGGTTTACAAAGAGAACATTCTCTTCGATAGAACCTTGCTTATCGAGACGAGAGATAACTGTATCGAAATCTGCAAGGGTAGTAGGATTTCCTCCTGCCCATACATTTCCTCGACTGTTTACTACGTAGAAGATACCGTCTGAACCGTTAAGGTTACCGACTGAAGCTCCTACTGCTGTGCCTTGTAATAGGTCACCTGCACCGGAAGCTGCTTCCGCAGGAACAGCCTCAATCATAGCAGTCTCCAAGTAATCGTCGAAACGAAGACGTGTCTCATGCTCTGACTTAAGATACCATAGGTATCCTGCCGCACCGTTTTCAGTAGTTACTTCTACCCATCCAATCTGAGCCATATCAGAACCATTTACTTCGTAAGTGTCCTTTAGGATAATTGGCTTATTATCGAAAATCCAATCGTCAGCCTCTAAAGAGCCCGCCATTCCGGAAGTCCCTTTGTTGAACTCAGAACCGTAGATAAAGATAGTAACGTCCGAGTTAACTGCGCCTGTAGTAGCGCCCGCTGAACCTCCTGCTTCGTAGTAGTTAGCTTGGAAAGTCCCCGCTGCAGTATCTACTGCACTAACGATAGCTTTGTTAGAACCTGACCCATCATTCCAAACAACCATAATAGTTTGGTTGTTACGAAGAGCGATTCCACCGCCTGCGGCTGCTGTTGTTCCTGCAGGGGTGATGTCGTCATTCACTGTGAATACCTGAGTATCCTGTCCTGCTACCGCTACAACTGCACCTACTTGTACATATTTAGTATGAAGCCTTCCTTGCTCTGTCCACTTGATAAGGTCAGAGTTAGAGGGCATCTCTGCTCCCACCATACGGAGGAAAGAAGAGATAGTGCGATTTCCATAACGCTCGAATTCTTTCTCATAAGTATCAGGAAGATACTGATTCAAGAAATCAAAGTTATTGATATAGTTTGAAGATAAGGGTATTTGCTGCGCACTTGGTTGCAAATCCATACCTGCTGCTGTTAAAGCCATTTTTTTTAGTCTTAAAAGTTATTAATTACGACTCCGAATTTTTAATCCTCGACCTGAGTCAGGTGTCAAAGACTTTACTTGCATTCCTCCCTTGCTTGTGACCTCCGGCGCTTTACGCATAGACATATCTGTGTTTTTCATCTTGCGCATCGTGTCGTCAGCCTGCGTAGATTTACCTTGCTCATAGAAGAACTTGGCAAATTTCTCAGGATTCATAGCGATAGCCATCGACCTGTGGTATCCTACAGCATCATTAATTAATCCGTCATTATCAATAAACTTCTTTACGAAGTTGCTTGCATCCTGTTGGATTTTTTTCAATTCAACTGCATCACCCGGTGAAAAAGTAACCTTCTTATCTTCGTCAAGCGTGAACTCAAAACCTTTGAACTCACTTCCGAAAACTTCGTTAGTTTGTTTTTGAAACCATTCCTGCTTTCTTTTTAAACCTTCTTCGTAGTCCGATGTCTGTTTAACATATTGCCTATATGCTTCGAGGTTCTCAGAATCTTCCTTAGAAATAGAACTCCCACTTGACTCAAGGGGCATCCTGTATTTTTCTTTCTCAGACTCAAAGTAGTCCTTAGCTTTAGCAATAGCTTTTTTCTTTGAGAGCTTAGTTTTCTTGATAGTAGACTCGTCATCGAGGTCTTCATCATACGCATATGCTTCCATAAGCGTATCAATGTCCTCGGCATCAAGTCCCCTTTCCGTAGCAACTAAGTACTCTCTAAGTATTTTGTCGGGCTTCATCTCACTAAAGTCTTTGTTAAGACTTACGTAATCATTGATGCCACGACCTGTTTCTTTTTTATAGTTAAGATATGCAGCTACATCTTCAGGCAAATCTTCGGATTGCTCACGCTCCTCAAAGAGTTGGTCTACAGAGTCTATCTGCTTATCATACCTATTTTTAATATATGAAAGAACGTCTTCGTCAGAAAGTTCTGACTTAACTTCCGATTCAATAGTTTCTTCTTTAACTACCTCCTCTTCTTTGGGAGCAGAAGCTACCTCTAACTTAGAGGTGTCTATTCCTATATTCCCTTCAAGTTGCTCTTCATGTTTTTGAAGAAGCTCTTGTTCAATTTCTTGTTTCGATTTTTCCTCCGACCCGGAGACTTCGCGTACTTTAATTTCCATAGATTTAATTTTTACAAAAGTAATACATTTTATTTTATACTATCTTGGTGAGAACTCAGCTAGGTCAAACCCGTCTAAGCTATCTTCATTTGATTCGAAATTTTGTGGTGGTAAATTATTCTTACGTTGATTAATAAGTTTACTCTGTTCAGAATTCTGTTGACTTATGCGGTCAGACTTAGCCCCTTCACGTTCAATTTCTCTTTGCTGAAGAGAGCTTTCAGAAATATTACGTAGCTGTTGGTTATAATCAAACTCCTGCTGCATAAGCATTTGTTTTAATTTAGCTTCGTTATTCATCTTCTCAATTTCAAAGGCTACCTCCGCTTGTTTAACTTGCATCTTAGATTGTGTTTCCGCTTTAAGCTTCTCCATAGCTACACCTGCCGCCATCTGCTGTGACTTAAGCTGTCTCTCTGTTTCCATAGCTTGCTTTTGCAACATCATCTGCTCTTGCTTTTCTTCTTTCTGTGTTCGCTTAAGCTTGAGCAACTGATTGGCAAGCTTAAGGTTCTTAAGCTCACGTATATCAATAGCATCTTCAAGGTTTATGTCTCCTTTAGAAAGGGCCATTTGAATGTTTTGTTCAAGCTGCGCTTTCTGCTCTTCATCAGGAGCTACTTCAATAAAGATTCCAAAGTCATAGATATATAAATCGGAAATCTCTCTTAGGATACTTACGTTATACTTTCCAATCTGATTAATAAACTCATCAGTAAAGTCTGAATACTCTAAGATATCTGATATGCGATACGATAGTCCCTCTGCTAGAGTTCGGTACATATACAAACTTGCGTTTAGGATATGTCGCGTAGCAGTATTTGAATTTAATGCAGCTAACTTCTGAACTCCAACCAAAGCGTTAGGGTCAGGTGTAGAACCGTCTCTCGCTTCATTTAAGCCCGTTACAGACCTTATCATGTCTAAGTAATGATTATAGTTAGCTATAAGCATTTGTGTCTTAGAAGCGCCTGAACTAGACGTAAGCTCTTGGATAGGAATACGAGCGTTATTAAACTCACCATCTTGCGTATAACTTCGGCCAATTACAGAACCTGTTTGGAAGTATAACCTTAAAGCGTCTTCAGGGTTATAAGCATTTCCCGTTCCAAGGTCTACATCGTTTAACCCGTCAGCATCTATATATACACCATCAGGTACAGTTCGTGCAATAACTTGTTGTAGCTTTAAGTGCGTCATCTGAATTAAATCAGCAAATGGAATCATCCTGCGCACTAAAGATTCAATAACTCCTTTATACATCCTAGGAGCTACAGCTACATAGTTAGGTATAGCGTGCTGACTAGCTGACTTAGGGCGAACCATATTCTTAGCCATCTCCCACTTAAGGACGTAGTTAGTTCCCATAACCATTACGCCATCATACCATACATCAATCTTCTTTTCTACCTTCTCATAATCTCCCTCCTCCATCATATCTGTTGGGGGATTAAACTCATCCGTTTTAGGAATCATTTTCATATTCCCATTGTCATTAACCTTCTTCTTATAAACTATAGAGTTGTTAGACTTATAGTTAAAATAAAGAAGTGTAACCGTATCACGATAGAAAATAGAGTTATCATAAAATTGAGCTACATTAAAGTAGTCATACCAACTTTGCCCACGTTTAGAAATTTCATCAAGGTCTTCTCTAGTTAGTGAAGGGTCAATTTTAAGAAGCTCATTTATATTTACCGTCTTTACTTCCCCCCAATAGAAACAATCTTTAAAGTGAGGGTCTTCGGTATAGCTATATATAACATTTGCAGGGTCAACATATGACACCTGTACTCCACTACCTTTTAAAAACTCATGCTTTGCTACTGATACTCCACAAACCGTAAGGTCATAGTCGAATCTTTTTCGTAAATCAATATAGTGGTTATCTTCAAAAAGAGTGTTGATAGCTTCTTCTTCAGCAATCTCTATAGCAGGCTTATAATTAATCTGCATATATAAAGAGAGCTCCTCATCAGTTTGAGGTAGGTCTTCAGGGCTATTGATAAATGGATTTGCGCCTGTAGCCTTTTGAATCTTATCCAATAAAGGTTTAGCAACCATCTGCCCCTCTATCAAGTCCTGATACTTACTTCTCTTAGATTGAGAGAGAGCGTCTTGAGCATATGCTTTAACAGCAAATAACCTGTCTGACATTCCATTGACAACAATGTCAACGAACTTTGCTAAAATAGGAACAGGTGTCCAATCTAAATTTAGATAAGACAAGTCACCATCAATGGCGAGTTCTTGTTTGTATTTAGCAATAGACTGTTCTCCCCGCGCATATAAACGCAATCTATGGAAGTTCCTCCATTGGTCATAAAATCTACACTGAGCCCCGTCTTTTCTAAACCACTCATACTGAATGGCTTGACCAACTTGAAGACCAAACTCTACAGAGTTTTTTTCACTGTCGGACACGAATTGACTCGGAAACCCTGTAGATGAAATATCTATTTTAACATCTTTCATCGAATCAGTTCACTTAAAGTCCCCTTATTATTATATCTAGCAAAGGTAAGGCTTAATTTATTAGTTTTTTTCTCAGGTTGATAGAGGTGCTTTTGGCATGCCATAATTGCTAATCCCGAACTAATAGTAGCATCAAACTTTGTTCTATTATTAATATCAAATTTAGCCCAATCCTCTAAGGTTCTATTGAAAACCATCATACCCATGTCATCTTCATCTCTAAAAGTTCCCTCTAAATCCATTCCAACATACTTCTCTATATAAGACTCAACAGCAGAAGCATGCGACTGCTTAACGGCTTCAGAAGAGTTAGGTATTCCACCTAGTTCTCTTTCTGTTTTTGAAAGTTTATTGTATGCTTTATCAGGTCTATTAGTACAAAACCCTCGATATCCTCTATTCTTAAAATGATATAGAAGTCTTGGTTTATTATTCTCTATTAGAATTGGCATCCCATAAAAGACACATGCCATTAATACTTCCTCATAAAATATCTCAGCCGTTTGTGGGCGAGCTACATACTCTAGGAAGAACTCATTACTAGGAGCATCATCCATATTAAACTTAGTTAACCCATGCAAAGCCCCATTAGAACCTCCGCCTCCAACTACTCCGGATATATCATATGAGTCACATCCAAATGCACCTATATGGTCATTGCCGGGAAATTTAACTCCGTTCTTTTTTATAACTCTATTCTGTAACCCCTTAGAAGGCATCCATCCAACATGGAATCTCCCGCTTTTATCGGGAGAGAAGATAACCTCGCTATCTTTAATCCCGTCTTTCCACCTAAAACTTCCTTGTGTTAGGTGGTGTTCCTTTATTAAGGTATCGTTATAATCTATCTGCTGATATATGCGGGTAAGATTAAATAAAGCTTGCTTACTCTCATCTCTAAATGCATGTGAAGTGGTACGAGGAAATTGTCTGTAGTATTCGTTTAATGCATCTGCATCTCCCTTTAACGATTCAACCTCCGCTTCCCAATAGTCCACAGCACCTTGAGATATACTCTCATTATCAATACCGAGGATTTCGGAGATGGGATTATGAAGTACAGGCATACCATATCTATCAATGAATCCCTCCATATTCCACTCCATAGGGATAAATAGCGAGTATAGTCCGCTTTTCGTTTGCCCATTTCTATTTCTCTTTAAAACGCTAGAGTCGTCATATAGTTTTTTAAAGTTGCTTCCACCTTTATTAAGAGCGTTTGAGGTAGAACCCATCATACACTTCCCTACAATTTTACTTCCAAGACGTAGGCATGTTTTAGTTACACGCCAATTGTTTAATATATTATTAGGCTTTATCCACTTCCCACTCTCATCGTGAACTAAGAGAAGGAGCTTCTCTCCGTCATAGGAGTTATCGTCAGTATTCTTCCAATCAATTGTTGTATCAAGACCGTCTATTTCATTGTCCTCAACATCAAACATATTCTTCTTTGTAATTTTAGAAGCAGGGACTCGATAGGCAAGCTCCGTCTTTGGCTTATCCATACCATCCATTATAGGCTTAAAGAAAAACGGAAGGCGACTGTTGATAGGTACTACCTTATCGGTAAACATCTTCTTAGCGTCAGTACCTGTTTTGGAAAGTATTCCTATACGAGTATCTCGAGCTAAGGTGGCTGTGTTTACGCACTCTGAAGAAGACATAAAAGAAAACCCTGAACGACGTATCTTAAGATATACCATACCAAAACTCCTTACATCAGCTTTGCTTGCCTCCCAAAAGATATAGAGCATTCTATTCGCCTCACGGAAGTCAGGGTATCCTACATCAATGGTTGTCCATTGTAGATACATATAATGCGCCCCGGTAATATAAGTTGGAGCTCCGTTGTTCATAAACCAAAAGCCCTCCTCCCTAGAGATAAACTCATGTTCTATATAATCTACATATCTACTCTTAAAATCTTTATGCTTTTCGTTCCAATGAAATATAGACTGAACTTTAGACAGGTCTTTAGGTAAATCCACCCTTTCCCAATACTGTTCTTCTTTTTTTCTGTGTCTTTGAAGACACGATTCAGGAGCTTTAGGCAATCCTATCCTAAGATTTTGTATCTCATAGACCTCCCCAAGCGTTCCATCTTTAGAGATAATTACAAGGTCGTATTTTTTATCATAGCCATACTTCCACGTCTTAGCTTTATTCTTTTTAGATAAGACATGCTTAGGAATATAATCTTTTACAATCCTATGTAATATATTACTTTGACCTTCGTTCTGCAAATCCTTGTTTAGTATCGATATTTTTTGGGTCACCTTTTTCTAACGATTCAATGGCCTCTTTCTCAGACTCGATGCGGTTTAAAATCTCAAAGGCATCGAATATAGCGAGCTTTTTAGTAGCCGCTGCATTCTTTAACTTATCCGCAGATAGGTCATCTTCGGGGTCAGGCTTAATAATCTGCTCCTTAGCTACTTTTATAAGCTGCTCTACAGCTTTATGACCTGCCTCAATTATCTTTAATTTAATTTCTTTTGAGTTCATAGAGTCATAGTTATTTGATGGTCATATATACGGTAGAGTTTCTCTCCGTCTACTTCAAATTCATACTCGCTATCGGGAGTAAAGGATACCTTTGCCCCATCTACTACACCGTTATTCTTTAAATACTCATTTGGATAACGCATCTTACCCATAAGGGGTTCTTCGCTAAAGGGCTTGTATAGAAAACAATCTTCCGTAGGTATAGGAGAAACAAAACAATATCTATCGTAGGCATTCCATTTTACACCATCGTGGTACATAAAGAATTGCTCTGTATCTACAAAATATAAATCGTCTTTAAAAAAACTTCTCCCACTTTTACGTCTACCTTTTATATCGTTATAGAACTTAAAGACGTTGTGGTGAACAAGCAGTTGGTAGCCAACCTTTATTGGGCCATTATAACCTAGTGGCACTTCTATTACCTCGGCTATACGATTCGAAAACCTATGGTCTTCTTCAGAGGTGTTGGTTGTGAACTCTACACCATCCCAATTAACGGAATTGTTGTATCGACTTCCTCCCTTGGGTTTTGTAATAAAATTAAAAGGTGATTTCATTATGACCCACAGCCTATGCACTCAATAGGATTGTGTCCTGACGGAGCAACTCCATCCAACTCCATCTGTAGTGTGTGTATTTGGTCGTGCAATCCTAAGCGCTCATCAAAACTTGACGAGTTTTCTTTAGCTATAGTTAGTTTCTCGATTTGAGATTTTATAGATTGTTCACGAGTCATTATTTTTCAAGTTAAGTTTGTTGTAAATACTTTTATTAATTGTACTTTGTTTAACTTGACCTGACCATTTATCAGGATTGCCATTTTTAGAAATGGCTGCTGAAAAATAAGGTTTTAATGTTTTATCCATTACTTAAAAGTTGATGTTATATTCAATTGAAATAGGCATAGTAGATGTAAAAGATTTCCATAAGATAATTTCTGCATCTCTCTCTATCCAAATTTTTATTTCGTCTTGCTCCGAGCGTATAAGGTGTATACGATAATCTCCGTTTAAAATACTTTGACCTACTATATAATGCATAGCGCCTGACTTATAGTCAGGCCCGATAGATACCTTACGTATATCCATTACACAACCACCATAACAATCCCCGCTGCATTCAGAGGTGCGGCTCCTGTGCCTGATGTTCTGTAAAGTGTACCTATAGCAAGTCCCCCTGCTAAAGCAGCAGCGTTATCTTGAAAAGAAGACAAATCCAAAACTCCTGCGTTTTTAGCTAAGGCTGCTATATCTTCTACATTAAAGTTCTTTGTTTTATTACTATCTGAAACATCCGTTCCGATAACAATATCTCCTGCTACAGGAGTTGCAATAATAGAGTATGAACTAATCTTTGACATCTTTATTCTTTTTCTTTTTCTGTAATATCTCCCGTCTGAACATTAATGACTGCATCTTTCCCATACTTCTCCATAAGCGTAAGCTCATAGGCATTGTATTCTTCTTTCAACAAGTCTACTTGACCTACAAGAGTCGATTGTGCAAGAACAGCATCTCCGATTTTCATCTTAAGAGTATTAAATTCCCCCACGAAAGATTGAACGTTCTTAAGTTCTTCAGTAGTTAATTTTTTCATTATAGTATAATTAAAGTTTGTACAAATATACAGGTTTTTCTTTAGTCTTTTTTAGATGAACCTCCAAAGAAAAAGTCTACTACCGTATTTACCTTTGCGCTCATAGCACCAAAGATTGTTGAGATAAAACTTATCTCAAATTCTCCAAGAGAAATATCCTCTTCGATAAAATATTTAAACATAATATAACTAAGTAAAAAGTAGGCTATAGTAAAGACTATAGCTAAGACTTTCTGAACCGAGCTATCGGTAGAGTATAGCTTCCGTGCACTCTTCCGGTCTTCTACCTCAAGTTGGTAAAGCTCTGTAAGTTGTCTATGGGCAAGAGCTTTATCTTCAGAACTAAGCTGAGAACTATCTATCATTTTCCCTACCATACCGAGAAGTCCTGCGTCAGGCAATAGGTCGCCTGCTGCATTTAAAATCTCCGGGGCTTTATCTTTTAGCCATCCTCCAATTTTTGTTTCTTTAAATCTCTTCTTCCGCATCGTAGTATTCGCTTATCCATTTATACTCTGCGGTAGCGTCAAAACTTGGGCAAGCTTTAGAAGAAAAATCCCGGTGACCATGCACCACAGAACTACAATATACTGACTTAAGCTCTAAGAGGATAGCTTTAAGAGCTGATTTCTGTTCCGAGGTGCGGGTATCTTTAGGCGTTACACCATCTATCTCCACGCCTCCGATATAGCATATCCCCAAACTTGATTTATTGTACCCTTTACAGTGAGCGCCCTGTACCTCTTCGGGGCGACCCGGCATAATAGTTCCATCTAAATAGATAACATAATGATATCCGATATCTGACCATCCACGTTCTACTACGTGCCATCCCCTGATAGTATCTACACTAATATCCATCCCCTCTCTAGTAGCGGAACAATGAACTATTAACTTATTTATATCCCTCAAGAGTCAATCTGTTTACGAGCAAGGAGGAGTTTTATTTCCTGAATATCTACTTGAAGCTGTTTTAACATGTCAGTAACCTCATGTTTATTTTGTTCGAGAGTATATACCCGGTTTTTAAGCTTAGATACTTCATTATTTATTCTAATATATACACCCACTATTCCTGCTGATAGAATTACTATCTCATATATTCCGATTATATCCATTTCCTTACTTTTTTAAGGGAGCAAATTTATGTACTCACTATTTAGCACTTCCTGACATTCCTCCTACGATATTTCCTATTTGTATAGCTATTGGCATGGTTTTAAAATAAAGCGTTTACTGTTATGGTGTCATCAGACATTTGTCTTACAGACGCAGACTTGATATATATAGTTTGGTTTGCTGAAGAAGCTGTAGATAATCTATGGATAAATAAGTCATAGCTCCCTGTCCCGGTGAAGTAGTAGGTGAAATCTTGATACTCGGTAGTAAGAGAGGGAGTTCCTATGCTAGTTATAGTAGAAGCTGCATTGCTTTCTACTATCTCCGCATCGAAAGGCGCAGTAGCTTTCATAGTTACATCAACTCTATACTTCACTCCACTTTGGAAAACATTCTCTTGATAAATCCCTACATTGGTATTTGATGAATCAATAACTAACTCGGTATATCCATTATAGAAATTCACTTGAGAACCATAGGTTACCCAACCCATTCCTGTCTCACGAACAGTTACATCGGTAATATCAGCGTTATAATCTACATCGCCCCCACCTCTTAAAAAATAGAATTCTATAGAAGCAGAGTCAGTAATAGTTTGAGTGTTATCTCCTTGCCCTAACTTCGGCAAAGTAAGTGCTCCTGAACCTATCTTTATCTGCGGGCTATCGAGCTCTTGGACTACGACGTTTGTTATTGAGCCGTCAAATAACTGTGGTTGAAATTTTAAATCGTTTACAGTTGATGTATAATAGATAACATTTACACCATCACCGCTATACCTTTCATCTAATCCATCTAATCTATTTGATGGTGGTATTCTAATAGTTCCACTTTGCCAATCTTTAATTTCAAAAGTGACTTTTAGAGATTTGCCCGAAATGTTAGATATGAGTTGATTTATAGAAGCATAGTCGAGACCATCATAGATTGCTTTATCCTCTCCTATACTCCACCCCGTTCCAAGTATCCAATCCACTCCGAGTGGTTCGACGAGAACATCTTTAATCTCAAAAGTATTTTCTACCTCTGCGCCCGTAGCTAACTTACCCCCAAAATATACTGTGTCATATGGGGCGGTAACGTTGGTTGGAGATTGATAGTATGTGTATGTTACAAAAGAAGAAGTAATTACTTGATTGAAAAAAGGCACCGCAGTATATCCCAACCCGCTATACATCTCACCTACCCCCGTTAATTGCTTGGCGGTAAATGTGACTTTGTATGACGTACCTGTTGAGAGCGCTATCTCTTGACGTAATCCCCAATTCTCCATTATGGTGTTGTTAAAATTGTTGGTTCTATATCAGTACCTTCTGCATCTTGAGGCCACCCTAAAAATGAGTGAGCACAGTTTGTAGGAAAGATTTCATTAACCCCAAAGTCAATTTCTTCTGATGTCATTAAATCGTAATAAACTCCGTCGTAATAAATAGGGGGCGTTAATTCATGTCCCTCATCATCATACGTGGCAGGCACCTTTACTATCTGTCCTATATAGACTATAGCCTGTGTACCGTTTCTGTACACCTGTTCACCTTCTACTACTTCATAAGTACCTTTAGCAAGCAAGTCAGCATCCCCCGTTGCTTTGTCTGTGTATTGTAATTTGTATATGTTCATTACGGTGTCGTTAATATTGTTAGCTCTGAATCAGAAAGCGCGGTAGGGTAGACCTGTAGTTGTTTTACTTTTCCGAAGAAAGGTATTGAACCTGCTGCTGTTGAAAAATCTAATGAATTTAATCCTACGGGAGCTGCTGCTGTACCTGTGCTTGAGTACACATTATCTCCATTTATATATACGGATATATCATTTTCTTTCCACTTAATCGCCATTTTATTAAAGTCTAATACACTTCCTGAGTTAGGTATATTGTGGTACGCTCCATACTGAACACTACTTCCTGAAATAATCTCGGTACGAACCCTATTAGGATTACTCAGAGATGAGTTCCTAAAATAAAAATAAACTCTATCCGTATCGCTACCATTATTTAATCCTATTAACCGTATACTTGTGTCGTCAGACAAAACAGCCATCTCAGCAAACAAAACCCCCTCTGTACTATTAATCAAACTACCTATACCATCTCTTGTAAAGACATCTTGGTTTCTTGTAACTGTACTTCCTGAGGTTGGGATGTATGATGTAGGGTAAGAGCCTGCTTCTAATTGCCAACCGACCACTTTAAATCCTGTAGAAGATTGTGTTGTATATTTAATTATACCATTATTTGTAGTAGTTTGAGCAACAACGGATGTTTTTGAAACTCTCCAAATGTTGTTACCCATACTTACATTTGCATTATTAGTCCCTATCCCTACTGTGTTACCTATATTTAAACTGAAATCTCCACTTACTGAACTATTTGTAATAACAGGTTCACTATTATCATCCATAAGAACATAAGCCGATAAAGTGTATTCAGTTCCGTTTGTCACTGAGCCCCCATACCTGTATCTAATAACAGAGTTATCTCCAAAAGCAACACAATTATCAAAACCTATAGCCCAAGCAAAAGATTCGTAAGTAATAGAGCTTGCTGCACCCTCATTCGCTGTAGGTTCACTATATGGTATAAGATTCTCTCTCTGTGGCTCTGATAGCAGATGCGGAGAACTACCATCTGTGTAGTCTATGCGAGCGATGTTATCTCTTGTAGATTCTTCTACGGAGATGTTTGTTATTTCTAAAGAACCGCTGTTAGAAGAAGAAAAAACTTTGAAGGCATCTGTTGCTGTATCGTCTATAACCTCTCTATAATACGTATGTGTTCCAACTGCTGTAGATATATTAAGAAATCCAAAGGCACTCGAAGAAGATAGCGCAAAATATGTTGCTCCCACTAACGAGCTCGAGAGAATCTCATACTCAATTTTGTAATACTGACCGTTTACAGTGGTAAAGTTTTGACTAAGATAGATAGTTGACCCTGTTGGAGATACGATAGCCCTATTATCTCCTATACTCCACCCCGTTCCAAGTGTCCACCCCTCACCGAGTTCTTCGCACGTTACATTTGTAATTGTATAGTCAGAGTTATTCGTTTGGTTGTAGAATCTTAGATAATCAGATGCCCCTGAAGTTATGTAGATTGTGTGAGTAACTCCCGTTGTGATAGCTCCATTAACTCCCGTTCCCGCCCCCGCTAAAATATAAACACCACCTGAGCCGTTATTTTCAAGAACCTCATACGATATTTTATAAGATGTATTTGCAGTAAGTAAATTAGAGTTATCTGCTTTTACTGCAATACCATAAGCACTTAATGTTGTTCTTGGTACTTTCATACCATCGACCCCTCCGACATTATAGAATAAAGCAGTCGTTGTATTGAACCATCCTGAACCCGCAGTATTCATTGGAATGGTTGTATCAAAAATTCCGTTTACGATTAAATCACTTCCCGTATCCGTAAAGTCTCCGTTAATTACTTCTTCCCCACCTAAAATCTCAGCGTAATCTACTAAACCCGCTTCGTCTACCCTTGTTGCGGCTGTTGCTCTGCTAACGTCTATCGGGACAGGGAAATATTTATTCCCCACAACCCTATACCCTAAAAGCTCATCCGCTTTTATTGCCCAATTTCCACTCCCTATTTGTAAACTTGGATTTGCCATTATTGTATTGTGTAATTTAAGGCATTTGCCATTGCTAAATAACTTGAGTAAGTGACACCTGTCAACTCTATAAGTTGCTCATCTGTTAGCGCCGTAGGGTAGACTTGTAGTTGTTTTACTTTGCCTGATAATCTATTACCACCTGTACCATCATCAAATGCCAATCTATTTAAAGTATTTACTGACCATAAAGTAGGGGTATTTATTGTTCCTATTAAATCACCATTTACATAAAACTTTATATTTGCAGCCGAATAATTTAAAGCAAATTTAAAATTACTACTAACATCTAAACTACTTGTTGATATTTCTGATTGATATGTTGCAACTCTCCAAAGAAATTGAAGATTAGGACTTGATTGTCTAACTTCTAATCTATTACTTGAAGTACCGTCCGAAAGTGATACAAAATAATTGTAACTACTTGAATTAGACTCAGCAAAATTACCTTCTCCAAAAACGCACCCCTCCGTACTGTTAATCAAACTACTTATGCCATCTCTTGAGAATTGGTCTTGGTTTCTTGTAACCGTAGCTCCTGATGTTGGGATGTATGATGTAGGGTAAGAGCCTTCTTCTAATTGTGCGTACTGTATTGTATAATCTCCTAATACTTGAGTTGAAGCGTTGTTAGTAACGTAAAAATCACACCTTGTATTTGTTTGGTCAAATGTCATTGAACATCTAAACCAATCATCACCTACAGTTTCAATTTTAGCAGTTGAATTAAATTCAACTACTACTGCACCATTATTTAAATCAAAAAAAGCTGAACAATTGATACTACCAAAAGCATAAAAACGTACACCATAATTAGAATTTTTCTTAAAATATGCACTTAATGTCTGCACCCCACTTGTTGTATCAGGTTGGTATAACGAACTTGTTGAATTCGGATTTTGAAATTTCCAAGCATCAGTTGAACCACCTACTCCATCCTGACCACTTGTTAATGTTCCACTCTGAACCCAAGTTGTATCAAATTGATTAGATTGTGTAAGTAAATTCGTCCTCTGTGGCTCTGCTAATATATGTGGACACCCTCCCCCTGTGTAGTCTATGCGAGGGACGTTGTCTCTGTCTACTTGTTTTACTGATACGTTAGAGTAAACAGTAATACCTGAAGCGGATGTTATTAATGCTATTGTGGAAGACGTGCCTGTTGCAGTAAATTGCACCGTATACTCACCTGTTGTAGTTCCTAAAGCAGAATAAAAAATATTACTATACGCTAAACCATCACCAATACCTAACCAAAATTGAGAAGTGGTAGATACTCTATTGAATTTTACTATATATGATTTACCGGGAATAGTTGGAAAATTTTGAGCGGCTCTTGAATCAGCTCCTGCACCTGCTGTATCATCAACTGTAACTTCGTTATTAGAAAACGATATGATAGCATTAGTGGCAGTCCAATAATCAGTTGGTACTGCACAAGAAAAATCGCCACAAGTTACTTCCTCCCCACCTATAATCTCAGCATAGTTTACTAAACCGTTTTCATCTACCCTTGTAGCCGCAGTAGCTCTTGTAACGTCCATATCTGCTAACCCACTTGCCGGGTTAATAGCATACAAAGTTCCCGCCTTATATGCGTTAGGAGTTATTACTATAGAAGATTCTTCGTAGAAACTCATGGATTCTCTGTTAAAAATGTTAAATCGGAAGCGAGACAAGTCTGAGCTTCAACGACACCTCCGTCAGCCTCTACTCGGACAACAAAGGAAGCAAGCAACATCTCCGCCTCAGTTACTGCACCTAACCCTCCGAAGGTGGCGCTACCCCCGTTTATAGTTGTTGAAGCAGCTATAATCCAATTTACATTCGGTAAAGGGAAATCGCCATCTAAAACTAAATCCGCACCCGTAGCGCTGAAGTCTCCATTTAAAATAAGATTCGAGCCTTGTCCATAATCAATATTGCAATTTATTTCATAGCTCTTTAAACCTGTAGCGTCTAAGACATTTTGCTCAAGCTGAACTTGAGGGGAGTCGGTGGCTGCAATAAGCTGCGCATATCCCGTAGGGAAGTTGACGTAGTGGGTGGAGTCACTATTTGTAACTGTCCAATACGGCGCTATCTCTTTGACTGAGATGTTTGTTATTTTTATAGAGCCTCCGACACCTTGTGAATAAAATCTAAGTGCGGCTATTGAAGGAGTGTCATCGGTAACGGTTAGGTAAACAGTCTTAGGAGTAGCAGAGGCAGTAGCGTCTAAGACAGCACTTCCATAAGCCCCTGCACCCGACAAGCCCAATTCAGTGAGTCCACCCGTAAAAGTATTTTCAACTACAGTATATGTCAGCTTGTGCGAAGCTCCGAGAGTTACCGCATAATCTTGGCTAAGATAAACGGAAGGATTCACGGAAGTTTTTGTTATCTCAGCAAATGAATCCCCAAAAGTAACCGTATCACCACCTGCCCCGTCTACAACAGTCCAATCTTGTCCGACCTCTTGGACGGATACGTTTGTGATAGAGCCGTCAAAAGACGTTGAGTAAAACACGAATCTAACATCAGAACCTGATTGTATGTATTCGGTATAAGTACCATCCGCGTTATAGCTTGTTCCGGTTATCCCTACAAATGTGGGGATGACAATTCCTGATACAAAATCAGAAATCGTAAAGACAAGTTTGAAAGATTTATTTGCTGAACCTGTAATGGATTGTATTAAGTTTCCTGTACTTCCGTCACATGATGCTTTATTATCTCCAACACTCCAACCGGTTCCAAGTGTCCAATAGTCAGTTGGTACAGCACAAGAGAAATCTCCACAGTCCACAACGTTAGTACCCACCTCCCTAAAGCTTCCGTTTGTGACAAGCTCCGGGCCTATCTCATTAAAGCTTCCGTTTTGTATAAGGTTAGACCCGGAACGGAAACTCCCGTTTTCAATAATGTTATCGCCTACAGTTTCCCATATACGAGTGGTTTGAACAGGAAGATAGCTTCCACTCTGAAGCCCTACGAAAGTAAGGTCATCGCCTCCCGAAGTAGTTATCTTAAGAGATATGCCTCCGGCAGTAGTTTGTTGGACGTTTAAAACAGCAGGCTCACTAGGAGGGGGAGTGATAAAGAAAAAATTTGAGGGAAAAAAAATAGCGTCCGCATCCTGTAGGATAAGCTCCGTATCACTAATTACTTGCTTAACAAGGGTTGATTGCCCTCGGGAAGAAACTGTAGCGTTTAATACTAAATCGCCCGGTTGGACTTTATCTTGAATAAAAGTCGTCGCGGATGATGAGGTGAGGACTCCGGGAGTACCGGAAGGTGAAGTTACCCCAAGGATAATGTTATTAGTCAAAGCTACATTATCTACTGTATCTGAAAATGTGCTAGGAAAATACGTACGTGAACGTCCCGGCTGTAGCTTTTGATATGCCATTTAGAATAAGGCTATTATCCCTGTAGCTGTAGAGGTTGAACTTACTCCTTTAACTTGTATTGGAAGAAAACTTCCGGCAGTAACACCATTAAGAGTAATGTTATCTCCACCCATAGTAGTAGCTACAATAGTCCCTGCTCCTCCAACATATAAAACGGCAGGCTCAGTGCTCTGTGTCCAAATCTCTATAAGGTCACCTGAAGTAAATTTACCCGTAGTCTGTACCGTAATCTGCGTCTCACTAGTTATACTTACAACTCTACTAGCATTAGGAATATTAGAGGTATTAACGACAAGGTCACCCGGAGTAACTCCGTCAGTAATATATGTGGCGCTAGAGTCTACAAGTGTAACCCCCGTTGTGCCTACAGTAAGAGCGTCGCTAGTAAGGGCAATAGGGTTGTTTAGATTTACAGTATCCTCTGTAGAACTAAGTAAATTTGTCATGTCAGTACCTCTACCGACTTGGAGTTTTTGATATCCCATTTTTTAATCTTTATTATATGGGAACACTCGGTTAAGAGTATCCCTTCTTTTTTTACATCCACAGTCATCGGCTCCGACAGCATTCGCTACTTGAGTGACAACCGTTTTAATTCCGGTAGCTCGAGTAATCTTTTCTATACTATCGCCTAGACCTTTAGATTTAATTCCCATATGACAAAGATAACACTTATTTCCTACGGTCAGGGATGATAGCTCCGATAAGCGTATCAATCCATCCGAAGACTTGGTTATCCTTTTCTGTAGGAGTTAAGTTTACAATTATTTTCATAAAGGCCATGAAGCCTAAAACCAATGCCGCAGCATTTTCTGTTATAAATTCTACCATAGTTATTTTGTTTTACATCCAAAATTATTTGCGTAGTTAGCCATCTTTACCACTGCATCAGAATACTTATCTGTACTCTTCATTACAGCAGAGGCTGCGCTACACGAATTTTTAAATCCGTTTTTCTTTGCCCACGAGGTAAACTTACCTTCGTTAGCTTTTTTTATTTCGGGAAACTTCCCCTTTTTAGTTCGACCCGCCACTACTTAGAGATTAATCCATCAAGGTGCTTGCCGACAGCCTTTATACACTCGTACTTCATGCCATGGTCACCGCCGTAAGAATGACCGTAGTCTTTCTTAGACATAGCTTTAGACTCATCTCTACGAGATTTCATAGACTGAGATTTCTTTCCGTGCTTTGCACCTAAAGACTCGTTGAGTCGGGAATTGTATCCTTGATGTTTCATAATCTTTTAATTTTTGTTACAGTATGCAATCCCTTAAGGCCGTGCTTGTTTGTTTTATAAGTAACAGAAGGGGTAGGGGTAGGAGTGTTCCACTTCACAACATCTTTGTTGCGGAAGTTAACATCGTTTAAATCAACCACCCTTTTATCTTTTTTCTTTGCGGCCATAAGTTTCGTAACTTTACGCTACAAATTTACTAAAATATATTTAATGTTGAATTGGCGTAAACCTCCACCCCAAGATTACCTAAAGTATTGGAGAGTAGTGAGGTATTTTATAAAAGCGAAGTATGGCCTAAGCCAAGCAGACTTAGATGTTTTGCTATTCCTATACTCAGAGAAATATTTCTCTAAAGATAAATTCAGTGACTTTAACGAACTTATCTCATGGGATAAGATGCGGTTTGAAAAGCTCAAGAAAGAAGAATGGATAACCGTCTTTAGGAAAAAAGAAGGGAATAGAAAAGTAGTATATGAACTGTCATATAAAGCTAGAAGGGTGGTAGGGCTAGTATATAAGAAGCTAAACGGAGAAGAACTCCCCGAACACCCGTCCGTAAATCCCCTGTTTAAAAATAACAGACCCTATATGGATAAGGTATACCGGAACTATATCAAGGAGATGAATGCCTTTATTCGACAACAACGACATCGTTCTCCCGAATGACGCTATATTGAATATCTTTAATCATCATCTTATGTCCCGCGTGGTTGTCATAGAAGATAGTGTCCCCACCCTTAATAGCCTCTACCTCTGTACCTGCCGCCACGACAGTAGCTTTCCTGTATCGGAACTCCGCCGTATCTTCCGTAGTGAGAAGTAGCCCCGACTCCGTTTCCATCTCCTCATTGATAGGAGTAATGAGGATATATTTCCCTATTGGTTTCATATTAAAATATAGTTAACAGGGAAATTTCCCCAAGTGGTAGTGGTTGTCCAATAATTATTCATATGTCCTAGCCATTGTTATGATAGCATTAGTAGAGAGGATAGTAATGGCTACACTAACCGCGTTCTCTAAAGCGCTGCGCGTAACCTTAAGAGGGTCTATAACACCCATCTCATACATATCTCCAAACTTACCCGCCTTAACATTTAAGCCTTCGTTATCATTGTCATACATAAGCTTTGTTTTATGCTCTTCTGATAACTCTAACCCTGCATTCGAGTAGATTTGCATTAAAGGAGCGCGAAGCGCTGTCGCTAAAATTTTCCCTGCTACTCCGTTATTGTCATCCTCTATATATGTAGCAAGCTTATAGGTTGCTACCCCTCCACCCGGAAGGATACCCTCCTCAAGGGCGGAACGAACCGCACATACCGCATCGTCAATCCTATCGTACAGCTCCTTCTGTTGCAGGTCAGTATTCCCACCTGCATAGATAACGCCTATTCCTCCCGTGAGAGAAGCTATGCGCTCAAGTAAGAAGTCTTTGTCACCCTTCTTGTTTGAAAAGTTAATCCCTTCACGAAGCTGCTTGACCCTCTCGTCGATAGCGTCTTGGTTTTGGCTCTTCTCATCCTTAAGGATAACAGAAGAGTCGCGCCCCACTATAACACGCTCCGCATGGCCAAGGTCTCCCATCTGTATCATAGAAAGGTCATCGCCTGTACCTGAAGAGAAGTATGTCGCCCCAACACTCAAAGCAATATCCTGCATAAGCTCGTTCTGTCGGTAACCGAAATTCGGAGGAGGGATGATGCATATCTTCATATCACGCTTCATAACATTCGCCGCGATAGTGTTCACCACATTGGGTGAGCAGGGAGCTATAATAAGTATCTTCTTATTCTCAGAGATAACAGGCTTGAGGATATTCTCTATCTGTAAGATATTCGATATGTCAACGTCAGAGACCAAGATATGCGTGTCCTCTAGGATACACTCGTCCTTTTTTTGGTCGTTGATAAATAGCGGAGAGCTATACCCACGGTCTACCTTTATCCCCTTAGTAGTCTCAAAGTATGTATCGCTCGTCATAGACTTGTCAACGGTAACGATACCGTTTTTTCCAACCTCCTTATATACCTTAGAGATAACCTCCCCGAGCTCCGCGTCATTATTAGAAGAGATAGTAGCTACATCCTTTAATTTCCCCTTGGTAACAGCGCGAGACTGAGTACGTAAAGAGTTTACCGCGTCAGAGCATAGCCTATCAAGCTCACGAAGAACCTCCGTCTTGTCATCGTTAGGGCCGATATGCTCTAACCCCGCTTCCACAAGTGCGCGGGTAAGGACGATAGATGTCGTTGTCCCATCACCCGCCGTAGTAGCCGTGCGTTCAGCCGCCTCCTTCATGATGCGAACAGCTAAGTTCTCCGTAGCATCCATAAGGTCAATAGCCTTGGCCACAGTGACACCATCCTTGGTGACCGTGATACCATGAGTGTGATTGGGAGATTCAATGAGGACAGTTTGACCCGCAGGGCCTAATGTACTGCCAACCGCATCTGCGATTTTATTAATACCGATAACGAGTTTCTTCCTCGCAACGTCACTAAATTCTAATTTCTTGGGGGTAAATCCTGAGTCTTGCATTAAAATATTGATTTGATTAATGCAAATATACGAAATTTAATATTTACCTTTCCTACTCGAAGGAGAACTTTTAGTTGAACCACCCTTTCCGGCCCATAGCTTTTTGCACGACCAATAACGTGCCGTAAGCTTAGACTTAGCAGTGCTACACTTGTGTCGCGCCTTAAAAGATTTACGCGCCGCAGCAGAATAGTTATGACCATAACCCTTAGCGCCAAAATGAATTAGCTTTTCCTTACCACCCTCACATGCCTTTACCATCTTCTTTTTACCCGCACGGTCAGAAGGCTTAACACGGTTACACTTCATTTTACTCTTATTAGCCATATGTCAGGTTTTAGTTTCCTATAGTAGTAGTAGTAGTATTACACTTCTTTATTTTTAACCCTAGGACTTTTCACTCTTTTTCTTGGCATTCTCGACATCCTTCTAAAAATCAATTAGTTATAAGTTAAAAGTCGACAGAAAGTCGACATAAGTCGGCACAGCCTCGACAGGAAATAGAAGAATTTACTTACTAAGCTTCTTTATCTCTATCTCCCGAGCTTCCGCAAGAGCATTTCCCGCTGCAATTATTTCTACTTTCTCTGCTCGCTTGCGCATTTTGCTTGCGCTGCATGCAGCCTGTATCCCCGTTACGCCGGGTGCGATATTCGGTCTTTGCCATCCAAACTTATCCATGTTACTCTGTTTTAAAATGTATACTTAGTAGCCCGAGATATATTATCCACTCAGAATAGTCAGCTAACTCGTCAGGCCCATAATATGAGAACCCTAAAGCAAAGCCTATCTGAATACGATTCTGTATCTCAATGACCATAAGCAAAGATACAAAAACTTTGTTAGGTGTATTTAGTGATTGGGTTATAGGGGGCTACACGCGCCGCCACGGGTTTGGGAAACCGATTTTCTTTTTGGGGGTGGGGGTAACTTTCGTTTGGGGCGTTCCCGATTTTTTGCCGTTTTTATTTGGGGCTGTGTTCGGGGCTGTCCGTCCGTCTCAATCGGGTGCAGTCCGTCCGTCACACGTCCGTCATTCGCACCGTCCGTTAGTTGGTTAGGGCGCACCGTCCTACCGTCACCTAATCGATGAAGACAACGTGTCTTTGAGGACACAGTAATACTGTTCTCACTTGTCAGACACAAGGAAGACAAGCGTTACCCCTATGACCGATTTCACCCACACAAACAATAATACATATTGTGTACATGAAATTAGGATGCATGAATGAAATGTACTATATTTGTACAAGGGGAGAGAAAAAGACCTCCCATATTCAACATAAATCGCTGATAATCAGCACAATACATCAAAATCATGAGTAATATAACATTACTTCCAATCGAACAGGACTTCTTAAACAATCCTGCAATCAAGACAGCGTTAAACCTTAACGACATACGTAGAGGTCAACGTAACATCGGCAATGCTCAAAAGCGCAAGTTCGAGCATTCCTTAACACTAGCTACTCACGTTGTAGCATCGTATGAATGGTTTACAAGTGAAGAGGGCAAAGAAGCATTTCGTGAGCAAGGTCTATCATGGACTATTGACGATTTTACTCAAAAGGTTTTCGGGTGGGGCAAGTCATACTTTCACAAGGTGCGTAGATGCGGTAGCTTAGACAGTCGTATTGTTGCGGCATTCATGACCAAGTGTGACGAACTTGGTGACCAAGCCAAGCGTACTATTGCAGGTCTTGACGAATTTGGTCGCAACATTGACCTTAGCGAGTTACCTGAAGAGGCTACCGAAGAGCAATTGACTGAAGCAATTGAGACTGCAGTTGAAGAGGCTGACGTTCCTCAACGTGAGGAGAGTAATACCATGATTACTCTTTCTTTCCGCAATCCTGATGGTGACAATGTTGCTTACCGTTTAGACGTTGACGGTACAAAGCATACTCGTAACAGTGATGACGAGATAGTTCAAGTTCTTGCATTAATCAATGCCTCATTAACTGCATAGTAACACTGATGAGACCTGAATGGTCGAAACGCTGCGAAGCGTCTGTTACATTTATTAACTAATACCCAATACCATGACTCTCGAAAATCAGAAAGACCAAATCCAAAAGCTAAACGAAGCCTTCCAAAATGGCAGTTTAGGTGTCTCACACAAGCAGTACGTTGCAATGTTCAATAAGATTAAAAACTACAACAGTCTATCTAATCAGGTAAAGAGATTCGGGGCAAAAGTTACAAAGGACATTAGTGGATATTACATCTACAATGGGGTGAACTTCACAGCGAAATTCAACATCGAATACTGTGAGACATCGAGTTGGACTGTTGACATCTACAGTGAAGATGCTGATGAAATTGTTGTTAGGGCATTCGATTGCAATGGGGATTACGAGAACATCTACCAAACGAAAAAGGATACACTATGGGCATTACTTAGCTTAGACAAGGAGTCAACCAAGTAACACTGACGAGACTTCAATAGTCGAAACGTCGCGAGACGTCTGTTACAAATTAAAATTTAATACCTATGAAAAATCTAGTAATTAATAACCAAGACATCAACTCGATGTTCATGCGTGATGACGTTCATGAAATCTTAGTCACTACCGACACTACTGCGCTTCTTGTCACCGAAGACGATGTACGTGTTGACTGCGACACTCACAACATTGATTGGTGTGAAGTTGTCGAATTCGGAATGAAGAAAATCGTAACGTTAAGTTCATACGACTATTCTTTAGTTGACTACAATAAAGTAACGGCAGTTATGATTGTGTATGCTGAAGGTGACGTAGAAAACTTTATCAATCAAAATTGCATATTAATCCAAAAAGTATATTAATCGTGTCCTCAAGGACACACAAAACTCAATACAATGACACAAGGAATTCAATACCAACCAAGCGGTGAATATAGACGGAATAGCGTACAAGGTTACCACAGGTCACCATCTCCTAATCACCTAGGCAAAGGTGCTAAGAGCAGTGACATATCTACTCTCAAGAGCGCGGAGAAGCGTAATTTAATTGACCTAGGTAACGGTGACTATGATAGCCGTTTCACTATCGGATTTGAAATCGAGAAGACTAGGTTTAGTCGTGGCGCAGTTCGTCACAGTTCGTTATTCGCGGGATTTGAACGTGACAGTTCATGTGGCTACGAAGCTATTACTCACATCCTTCCTTTGCTACCATCGGGAATGTGGCGTAACAAGGTCTTCAGCATGATGTTCGAAGCGAAGCGCATCATCGAAGATAGCTATTCACCATCTGATTTAAGGTGTGGAGGGCATATTACTCTAGCGGTTCAAGGAATGGATGCGGACGAGTTAATACCAAGACTAAAGAAGTTTAGCGGTGTGATGTATGCTCTATTTCGCAAAAGACTAGGTAACAGCTATTGCAGAGGAAATTGGGCTATGTGGTGTGGCGGTAGCGGACGTTACCAAGTGTGCCTTAACAAGGGCGATAGGGTTGAGTTTAGGCTACCTAGCCGAGTACAATCGGTGAAGCAGTTAATGAGACGTTACGAGTTATGCTACACGATGCTTGACTTCGCAGTTAACCGTCCTAACGCATCCTTCAAGACGTTCCTGAAGGCAGTTAAGCCAATCGTGAAATCCATGTACGATGGTGACGAGGGTAAGGTTACTATGATTGAGACCTTGTCACTAGCCTTCAACAAAGCCTTACGTAGCGGACAGATGAATCGTGAGTGTGTGCAATGGTTAGATGAGCGCAGAACACATGAGAACGAGTACGATAGAGACCTTCAACGTAGCGGATGGTAAGCGCAATGGGAGTGTGTCCTCAAGGACACACTTCCACCGTCCATCGGTGTGTGCCGATGCTGATGAGACCAAAAGGTCGAAACGGAAATCTAACTAACGGGTGATGATGCCTACCATCAAAGTGTTATGATTATTAAAGATTGGAGTAAAGATGAGTTACTGATGCTCAAAAAAATTGAGGAGTTACGCGCGGAGTTAACCTCTGTCCGGAAGGAGTTAGAAAAAGTACAAGATGATTACGAGGTGGACTCTATTCGGTTTTTCGGGAAGAGCCCTGTCGGGTGGACTAGCCTAGACAATGAAGAGGGCAAAATGAACGGATGGGAAGGATAACAGCTAGAAGTGAGGGCTCAATCCCTCACTGCTGTCGGATAGTGTGTACTATCCCTGATGATGACTTAAAAGAGTCGAAACAGCAATCAACTAACGGGTGATGATACCTACCATCGAAGTGTTATGTCAAGACGAACATATTCTAACGGATACCAAGACAAGGTTGACTTTTGGTCAAACGAGTTAAAGAAATCTCTCAGAGGTGAGAGTAAGTACACCACCGAGAGGTGTCAAGGTTCATACCTATGGTTCTACATCAAGCAAATGAAGGAATCATGATAGTGTACGACATCTCAATCAAGAGAGGCAATCGCTACATATCTAAGACTAAGACGTTCAACAACGAGTTACATTTCTCACGTTGGTACGACAAAGTGAATGCGTCAGGTGATAAAATCATAGACGTGTTTAAAAAATAAATCAGGGGTGTGTCTTCAAGGACACATTCCACAATCTAAATTCAAATGTCTAAAGACACAAAACAAGCATGTATATATTTTATATGCGCCATTCTATTTATCCTAGCATGGTCATACGCATCGAGCGTTGACCTTGAAATCATTAATCTTCAGAACAAATGAAATAATAATTTGGAAGCGTAGAACTTTTGTATTATATTTGTACAAATCTTATTTAAATCAGAAGCGTGTCTTCAAGGACACGTTTCATAATACTCAACACAAATGTGTGTAATAATAATTAAACAGAAATCTAACAAGATTCCGATGCTGACTTTAGAGAATGCATCGTTTGTAAATCCACACGGACTAGGTGTGGTGTGGCTTGACACCTTCAAGACGGAATACTTTAAATCAAATGAGTACAATGTACTCGACACCGAGAGACCATTCATAGCACACTTTAGGTATGCTACTATCGGGAAGATTAATAAGGCTAATACACATCCCTTTCCTTGTGGCGAACAAGCGGATGAGATGTTCATGATGAATGGTACGGTGCGTAAGTACGGCAACAAAGACATGACCGATACTCAGCACATCGCAAATATCTTAGGCGATAAGAAGCGTGGCGAGTGGAAGAAGTTCTTGTCACAATTTGACTGCCGCTTTGTGTCTATCAACACCAAGATAAAATCGTTTCAGATTTTCAACCGCGACCTGTTCACGTACAAGGACGGTGTATGGTATAGCAAGACAAACATCTTCCGAGACAATGTCGTAGCAGTATACGGTACACTGAAGCATGGGTATGGGAACTACAATGCATACCTAAGAGGACAGTCTATATATATGGGAGGAGGGGAGACATACAGTCAATTTCCTCTCATTATAAAAGAACTACCATACCTATCCCCCAAGAAGGGTATAGGAAAGAATGTCGTGGTTGATGTATTCCGAGTGGATGATGAGACCTTTGCAAATTTAGATAGGTTGGAAGGTCATCCAAGATGGTATGTGAGGGAGGAGACTGACATCGTTATGGAGGATGGAGAGGTTGTGTCGGCATGGGTTTACTTCAACGATATAAAGACCGAGAACGTTACGCACCACAAAAGCTATGAGCCTACACCGATAGGTACATTTAATTTTCCTGAACCGCTTCAACCTACGGTAGAGAATGAATGTGGAGGTGACTGTTGGGAGGTTATAGAAGACCCCACCACCGAGTATGAGGCAGACTCGCTATGTCCTACGTGCTACTCTGACTTGGAGTTCGATGGGTTTAACAACTACCTGTGTATTAACTGCGACGAATGGTATGCCGAGTCAGACCTACAAGAGATTTTAGATACTACTAACCGTGTCCTCAAGGACACACATTACCCAAATTATGAATAGAGATATAGACAAAGATGGCTACTACATAGGGAACGAACTTAAGTGGAGTACTGAGGATATACTTATCCGAGCAACAGACTTAGATATAAACCTAACCGAAAAACAAGCCGAGAGTGTACTCATCGCTACGTTTAAGGATAACGAATACATAATGGAGATGATTGGGGAGGTTATATGCGGAGTAATTAACCATATGATAGAGACGGGTGCATTAGAGACCAAGCCCCCTATGTGCGCTCATTGTGGTGACATAGAGGTCGAGGTTGAAGGTCAGCCTTGCTCTAAACATTGCCGAGATGGGTACATCGCTGATTGGTTAACTGAGAAGTAATGAAAGAAATTGAATCACTCTTGCGGTCTCAAAAGAAAGAGGCTAAGAATCTCATGCAAAACCTATCCTCCTCTAAGCAGAGAATAGGGTTAGGAATGATGACGGTTATTGTGGAGGTGCAGTCAGCACTACGAAGTAAGGAAATCAAGCGATTCCTCAACAAGGAAAACACCATCGTAAAAGATGGGTATGTGTATGTGAAAATAAATGACATTCCATTTGGTAATGTATAAATTTAGACTTATATTTAAACAAATAAATTTTAATGCTTATGGCAACTTTAATTAAATCAGACGGCACTATCGTAGAAGATATTGCAATAGACTCTCTAGCTAAACAACAGGAACTTGTTGATGGTTACATAGAGTATATCTATAAAGGTGATAAAATCTTTATAGTAAACGAGGAAGGACTACTACGTTCTATGCCCGTAAATGAGACCGCATCCGAAAAGTATGGAAGCATATTGGTTGGTGATGTGGTAGTAGCTAACTCTAATGAAATAGATTGATATGGATTTACTTTATCTCAGAATGCATCAGCCTTTAACGAAGGCTTATATTCAGCGTGTTCAACAACACATAGGAAATCTTGACTATACGTTCAAGGACTTACAGGAGACAGGGTTAATGATGTCCTCCGAAGACTACATCAAGTCGGGCGGGGAGACCAATCTACGGTCTTCTTGTACGGACGTAGTGTGGTATGCTCTTAATAATAACATCGCGCAATGCTTAGACTCAGGCTTTTTTATCGCAGATATAAATGGGGTAAGCAAGAGGAGTAAGACACTTGACGTGGTAGAAAAATTTATCTATGAGCAAGGACGTAATTAAGGATGCGTGTCGAAAGCTATACGAACTACTTCATGAGAAGAATGAAGCGTATGGCAACTCGGCACTTGAACCTATTAGTATCTTCTCTAAAGGTAGCCCTGTTGAATCCTTGTGTGCAAGGATAGATGACAAGCTATCTCGAATTAAAAACAGAGGGTTGGGTGATGCCACCGAAGACACTCTGCATGACTTATGTGGCTATCTAATTTTATTAATCATTGCAAATGAAAAAGAAAGTAAATCGAGAGCGCGTGTCCTCAAGGACACGGCCAAGTGAATCAAGTAAAATGTTACACGAACTCTTCCAAGACTTCGTAGATATATCTAGTGGAAAATTTAATCCTAAAAGAAATGAAAGCAGAAATTTTTAATCAGTATGCAAGTGAAATTGCACACATATTTGACATAAATGAAGAAGACCTCTTCATTAAATCTAAGAAGAGAGATATAGTAGATGCAAGGTTCTTGCTCTACTACATATGTCATAAAAGACCGATGAGATTGGTGAATATACAGAGGTATATGAAGGGTAGGGGATATGATATCTTCCACAATAACATCCTATATGGCATCAAGACTGCTAAAAAAAGAGCAAGAAGGGATAAGGATTATGCTAAAATAATTAAAGCTTTACAAAATGAAGTATAGAATCAAAGCATGGCTCTCATATTTATTTAGAGTTAACTATGTGTACATAGTTGTAATCAGAAAGAAGTCACAAGACTTTAATCAGGTGTACGCTGCTCATCAACTTGAAGACGCAGTAAGTATAATGAATAAGTTCAATACCGAGAACGTATCAACTGCGAGGTTGACTAAAATAGAAATCCTATGACATATACTTTAGACGAAATATTTAATCAAGCTCTTCAAGATAAATCATCCGCCAATGTAGATAGTCAAGGATATGAGGCACGTATAGGATATGGAACAAAAATTACTCGCGATAAAAAAACAGGAAAAGTTGAGTTCTTTAACAGCACCACAGGTGGTGGGTTCTATCAGGTTATCAGTGTATTAGACATAGAAAATTTCTTACAAAAAGGTTGGAAAGTTGGAGCGTATGTATTATATTTGTCTAACAATCGTACAAAGCTTGACTTAATTGACCGCATGGTTAGAAAGGAAATAAACAGTAGCAACAATCCTGCTTCTATAAAATCCTTGAAGGCTAAAAAGGAAAGGGTAATCAAGAAATATAATAAAATTAATCTTAAATTAAAATCAATTCAAAATGGGACAGACTAAATCTGTATTCGAAACGTTGAGCGAAATCAACTTAAATGATAAGGTAGATAAAAAATCTAACCTTACTTATCTATCATGGGCATGGGCATGGGCAGAGGTAAAAAAGAAATACCCTGACGCAACCTATGAAGTTTTGCGTGACCCACAAACCGACAAGCCGTGGTTTTTCGACCCTAACTTAGGGTATATGACTATGACTACCGTAACTATTAAAGGTCAGTCGCTTGAGATGTGGTTGCCTGTAATGGACGGAGCAAACAAAGCTATGCGTGAACGTCAAATAACATACACTACAAGGTATGGGGAGAAGACTGTTGAAGCAGCGTCTATGTTTGACATAAATAAGACCATCATGAGGTGTCTTACTAAGAACCTAGCGATGTTTGGTCTCGGTCACTACATCTATGCAGGAGAGGATATCCCTGAGAGTAAGCCGCAGGTTGTTGAAGCTAAACCTTTAAAGGTAGGCGATGCAAATTGGGTGAACATACTCAAGTATATAGGTGAGAATAAAGCTAAAGGCTTAGAAGAAATTTCTAAGATGGTAAAAAAGCGTTACATAGTAACCGCTTCTGTACAGAAAGCTTTAAAATCTGCTATAGAGAAATCATGAGTAGTGTTATAGAGACCCTAAGAGACGACGAGCAATACTATGGAGAGTTTGGGCAAAAGTATCTGTCCAACTCTGACATAGGAGCGTTACTTAAAAATCCAAAAGACTTTAAGAAGCGTGAGCCTGACAATCCTGCATTTGCAAAGGGGAGATACTTCCATCAGTTAATCCTTGAACCTGAGAAGGCTAAGGAGTGGAGCTTTGTGGGAGTAGCCTCGCGTAATTCTAAAGCATACAAAGAGTTCTGTGCTGAGCAAGGCGTAGGCTTTGCTTTGCTAGAGAAAGAGCGTGACGACGTACACTTTTGTGTACATTCTATGTTAGGCAACATGACTATGTTCGATGACATAAGACACGGTGAGTGTGAGTATGAAGTTCCTGCTGTAGCTAAGATAGGTGGTGAGATGTGGAAGGGTAAGGCAGATATCGTACATCCTGAGATGGTGATAGACCTTAAAACCACAGGAGATATAAGCGGATTCAGGTGGAGTGCTAAGAAGTATAACTACGATAGCCAAGCTTATATCTATCAGACGATGTTCAACAGACCTTTAGTCTTCTACGTAGTAGAAAAAGGAACAGGTATGTTGGGTGTGTTTGAACCATCGCCAAGTTTTATAGAAGGAGGTGAGGCTAAAGTGCACAAAGCAATAGAGCAGTACCGTAAATTCTTTGGAGACAATCCTTCAGAAGAAATTTCTTCATATTTTATTCACGAAATCCTTTGATGTTTCCACAGAAACACTTATATTTGTACAAATTAATTTTAAATCATGTCTAATACAAAACAAGACCCTATCTTCGCTGATGGATTTATCCTGAAGAGAAATGAGAATGCCCCTGAGTGGGTAATCGGAAGCCTATCTATTAAGGTAGATGAAGCAATTGCTTTCCTGAAATCCAACGAGAAAAAAGGTTGGGTAAATATCGAAATGAAAACAGGTAAGTCAGGTAAACCATACTGTCAGCTAGACACATGGGAGCCTAACAAAGACGCTGCTAAGAAAAAGACTGTGGTGGAAGCGCCTCCTCAAACAGAGGATGCACCCTTCTAATCATTTGTGTTGAGTAGAGAGAGGGGGGTTAGTCATGCCCCCCTTTTTTATGCCCTGTCGTATGCCGAGATAATATCTCCCTACTACTACTACTACTCCATACTCTTTTATATTTTTCTTCTTGTATAGAGGAAAAAAAGTCGACATTTTCGACATCCCTTTGACAATCAATATTTTAAACGACACAAACTCGACACAATCATGACACAGACCGTCACATTATTTAAAAACATAGTAGAAACAGACACTCCCTTCCACCGACCTGTAAGTTTGGTACTCAAAAGGATAAAGGATGGAACTACTAAAGATTTAGTTAAGCGCATACGACTAGAGAAAAATAAAAACGAGCGCAATGAATTAAAGAAAGGCTTGCCTGCTATTTGTTTTAGTGGGAGGTTTAATAAAAGAAACGATGCATCTCTATCTGAGCATAGCGGAATTATTTGCCTTGACTTTGATGGGTATGATAAAAAGAAAGAGCTACTGAGCCATAAAGAAAACCTAACTAAGGATTCATATGTGTTCTCAGTATTCGTGAGTCCATCAGGGAATGGTCTCAAGGTTCTTATTAAAGTTCCTG